>Ga0080006_1152158_pt1 | contig 25613 bp, 22 predicted proteins | sample RS3BMetagenome_FD_69209 | JGI IMG/M metagenome (GOLD analysis project Ga0080006, IMG submission 69209) | Ferric oxide microbial mat and aquatic microbial communities from Rainbow Spring, Yellowstone National Park, USA - RS3B (SPADES... ...
CATAATATTGTCATTTACATGGGTACACATTGCCGACAAAAAACAGCCCGAAAACGCATCAAACGCAATACTATCAAGGGGATTCTCTTCCGAAAATCACGTTTTGGGGGCGAAACTCCGGCTTAAATCATGGCTCACCGTGGTAACAAGAAAATAAAGGGCTTATGGCTTTACAGCAAATACCTTTACGCTTGCTGCGTATTGATTAACATCATACCGCCGCAATACATCCGCTATGTCCGCATGTAAGGGCTTCACCGGTGCCGAGGAATTGCAGCAGCCGGTGGATACAACATTCAACCGCGAACCGCTTTTTTCCACAGCCATCGGCGCATCACATTCGCTCATGGGGGCTGAACAGCAACCGGATTGTCCATCGGCCTGGGAATAGGCGTTAAGATCAACACCGCTATCGATAACGGCAATATGGGAAAAACCCGCGCCGGCCAGATGCCGGCGATATTCTTCAATAAGTACCGCCCCGGCAATGCAGCCGACATAAGCGCCAATATTATTGGCCAACTCCACGGGCAGCGGCTTTTTTAACGCAATATCGCTTACCGCCAGGCGACCACCGGGCTTGAGTATACGGAATATTTCCCGCATAACTGCCGACTTATCCGGCGCCAGATTAATCACGCAGTTGGAAATCACGCAGTCCGCACGGTCGGCGGGAAGCGTTGTGTTATCAATAGTGGCCAGGATAAATTCAACGTTGGAGTAAGGCCTGCCATCCGGGCCGTGCCCGGCGTTTTTTCTGGCACGGTCTATCATGCTCGGCGTCATATCAATGCCGATGGCCTTGCCCGTTGGTCCAACCTTGGCCGCCGCCAGAAATACATCCAGTCCCCCACCACACCCCAGATCAACCACCGTTTCGCCCGGACGTAAAGACCCCATGGCCGTGGGGTTGCCGCAGGAAAGCCCCATATTGGCCTCTGCGGGTATGGCCGCCAGCTCCGCCGCGGAATAGCCGAAGGATTGCGCGACCGCTTTTATTCCGGCATCGGCGCTGGAAAGACTCGATTGCGCCACCGCGCCATAACGAGCTCGCACTTCATCAAGAATGGGTTGTGACATGTACCTACTCCTTTTTTAATGTTGTAATTGAACTATTTACAGAGCTGATAATCGCCGGGCAATCCGCATGTGCTTCAATAATAGAATCCACCGATACCGCATCTTTGAAATATCGGCGCTGAAGATACAACGCCACCTTCACCAGACCAATCATCACCGGCACTTCCACCAGCGGACCAATAACCGCGGCAAAGGCCGCGCCGGAATTTATTCCAAACACCGCCACCGCCACGGCAATGGCCAGTTCGAAATTATTGCTGGCACTTGTTAGCGCGATGGTGGTGGTTTTGGAATAATCCGCACCACTTTTTTTCCCCAGCCAGAAACTTATCAGAAACATGATGACAAAATAGATGGCCAGTGGGATCGCCACGCGCAGCACATTTAATGGAATTTGGACAATCATCCGCCCCTTCAGGCTGAACATCACCAGGATGGTAAACAACAAGGCAATGAGGGTAATCGGACTTATGCGCGGAATAAATTTCTGTTCGTACCATTGCCGCCCCGCCAATTGCAATAATACCACTCGTGTCAACAATCCTGCCGCAAATGGAATACCCAAATATATCCCGACACTTTCGGCAATCTGTACAATCGTCACCGCCACTACGCTGCCCTTGAAACCCAGCATCGGCGGAAGCACCGTGATAAACACCCAGGCGTAAACGCTGTAAAGCAGAATTTGAAAGATGCTGTTAAATGCGACAAGTCCAGCGGCATATTCCGCATCGCCCTTGGCCAGATCATTCCAGACAATCACCATGGCTATGCACCGCGCCAGGCCCACCAGAATCAATCCCGCCATGAGTTCTGGATACCCGTGCAAAAATCCAATCGCCAGAACAAACATCAATAGCGGCCCGATGATCCAATTTAAGGCCAACGAAATTCCCAACACCTTAAGATCTCGAAAGACAGTACCCAGCCGCTCATAGCGTACCTTGGCCAGCGGCGGATACATCATGGCAATTAACCCGATGGCAATGGGGATATTGGTTGTGCCAATCTGAAACTGATTGATAAAATTTGCGCTGGCGGGAATAAAATATCCCGCCGCCACGCCAATGGCCATAGCGGAAAATATCCAAAGTGTCAGATATCGATCCAGGTAATTCAGTTTGCGCGATACATGCTCGGTCATTGTTTGGCCTCCGCGCTGGCCGCCATCACTGATTGCGGAAGCGTCGCCACAAAAGCTCTTATTTCATCGCGCACACGCCGATAAAAGCTCAATGCTTCTTCGGGCGACTTGGCCGTCTTGGCCAGCTTCGGTGGATCATCAAAACCAACATGCACCATGGTGGTCTTTTTTCCCAACCACGCCGGGCAGGTTTCATTGGCATGGCCGCAGACGGTAACGACCACGTCAAACGGCACATCCATCAGGTCGTTCACATTCTTCGATTTATACCCGCTGATATCCACGCCCACCTCCGCCATGACTTTTACCGCGTTGAGATTTAAGCCATGCGTTTCAATTCCCGCGGAATATGCGTCCAGCACATCACCCTTCAGACGCCGCGCCCACCCCTCCGCCATTTGGCTGCGGCACGAATTTCCGGTGCATAGAAAGAGAATTTTCGGCTTCCGATCCATCAGGTACCTTTCCTAATATATACGCTTATACCAATATATTAATCAAATAAAAAAGCGATTTCCGGCCCACGCCATCAATCGCAACATTCCGGCCCACATGCCGCCGGGCCAAGCCGTTTGCGGTCAATCATTAATTCCGGAACCGCGTTAAAACAATTTCGCAGGCAGTTAATTAAACTCTGATGAAAATCATCATCTGCGGGAACAAGCTTATAATGCATCCACAAACCGTCTTTACGGGCCTGCACCAACCCGGACTTCCGGAGGTACGCCAGGTGCCGCGATATTTTCGGTTGTGACATTTCCAGCACACGGACAATATCACAAACGCATAGTTCGCCATCCAAAAGCAAGTGCAGTATCCGCAGTCGCGTCCGATCTGAAAAAGCCCGGAACATCCGATCCGCCGACCCGCCCGCAACAGATTGTCTAGCTGCCTTTGCCATATACGCAGTAGCATATACACTTGCCGACGGTAAGTCAAACGCGTACCGTGAGCATACACCAAGAGCGGCCTCTATCTTGCCTGCCAATATCGCAAGGTGGAATTGCCATTCCATCGCGTTGGCGTCGTTCAGTTCTCTCCAACCCCAATCTAATTTTGACCCCTCTGGCGGTCCTGTGACAATTTCGGCACTTCCGAAATCCGTGGTACCGGTATCGCAATTCACGCTTTGGCAGTTAGGCGAGTAATCCCGGCACATTGATAGCCAATTTGCTCGCAAATGCCGCCCGATGGGGCAAGCGAGTATGGGACGTTTTGCCCCTGCGAAACAATTACGTCCATTTTCCTTGGGGTTCTGGCCGGGCTAAAATATTCCGGCGAAGCCAAAAATGCGGGAATGTCGCAATTTGGATCCGCGAAAGAACCGTCGTTCGGAGACACGATGCACGCCCCATTTCCCCAACGCCCCGACGCTCCAAATCCGCACGCCCAACAGCCGGTGCTGACAGCCGGTCCGCCACTTGTTGATGCGCAGTGCGCATTGGTGATGGTCCATGGGCGCGGTGCTGCTGCCGAAAGCATTCTGTCGCTTTATGATGAACTCAACGTGCCGCTTTGCGCCGCGTTCGCGCCGCAGGCCGCCGGACATTCCTGGTATCCACAATCATTTCTGGCGCCGCTTCAGACCAATCAACCTTATCTTGATTCGGCGTTGGACAAATTGGAATCGTTAGTTGCTGAAATATTAGCCAGTGGAATGCACTCAGATCGGATCGTGCTTCTGGGATTTTCCCAGGGAGCCTGCCTCACACTGGAATACGGCGCTACGCATCCGCGTGTTTACGGTGGGATCATTGGCTTTACCGGCGGACTGATCGGCCCGCCGGGGACGCCCAGAAATTATCCTGGCACATTAGCCGGCACGCCGGTATTCCTCGGCAGCCCAGACCCCGACCCGCATGTGCCATTTGAACGTGTTGAAGAAACGCGGGACGTGCTTCGTGCCATGGGAGCCGAAGTGGAACTTCGCCGCTATCCGGGCATGCCGCATAGTATTAATGACGACGAATTTCAAGCAGCCCGGACAATGATCCGGCGGGCGGCCACTTTGCAGCCAACCCGGGAAATCCGAGCATGATTACCCGGAAGAACGCAATGGTCTTTTAAGGCAGAAAAATACAATGAACACGAAGAATCCCACTTTACCCGGACTTCATCACGTTACCGCCATCACCGGCGATGCGCAGCGTAACATCAATTTCTACTGCGGTGTGTTGGGGCTGCGGCTGGTGAAACTTACGGTGAACTTTGACGATCCCAGCAGCTATCATCTCTACTATGGTGATGAATTGGGCCGCCCCGGAACCATTCTGACATTTTTTGCGTGGCCTGGAGCACCACGCGGGCATGTCGGGCCGCCGCAGGTTACGGCCACCGCGTTTTGTGTTCCTCCAGAAGCTATCGACTTTTGGGGCAGGCGTTTGGCGGCACAGGGCATTGACACCAAGTTAGGCGGCAACCGCTTTGGTGAACCGGTACTGGGCTTTTTGGATCCCGATGGCATGGAACTGGAAATTATCGGCGCGGATCAATCGGCAGATTCTACGGCCAAACCGTGGCTTTCCGGCCCAATTCCCGCAGACAGCGCGATTCGTGGATTGCACAGTGTGACCATTTCGGAACGCAAGAGCGAATCCACCAGCGAACTACTCACCGCTGTGATGGGCTACGAATCTTTAGGAAATGAAGATAACCGCTCAAGGTTTCGCGCTGGCTCCAAAGATAATGGATCGGGATTGCTGGTTGATCTTTTACTCGTGCCCGAGCTGCGGCATGGCACTTTGGGTGCCGGCGTGGTGCATCATGTCGCCTTCCGCACACCCGATGATGGGCAGCAAGCCGCATGGCATAAAATCATTGCGGGTATCGGGCTGAATGTTTCGCCGGTCATGGATCGCTGCTATTTTCATTCAATTTATTACCGCGAACCCGGCGGGGTGCTTTTCGAAATTGCGACCAGCAACCCCGGTGTCACCGCCGACCAGCCGGCGGCGGAACTCGGCAGAAAACTAATGTTGCCGCCTTGGCTTGAACCGCAACGCGCGGAAATCCAGCAGGCTGTGCCGCCAATCGAATTGCCCACTGCTTGATCATGGGAGTCCTGCATGCGTGCTGTTATTATTCGTCAGCTCTCCAACGTATCATCAAAGATCCCTGGTTTGCCTCTCTGCGCCCATTGACAGCCCTCATCACTGATCTTGACGAAATAGTGGCATCCAAGGCTCCGAACTACCCCGCGCATACCAACGCGCTGTTGACTCAATGCAAACAACTGCTAAAACCAACCGAGACTGGCGACTTATTCCAACGGGAATCCCACCGGGCAATTCAGGAATCCCCCGGGGTTGCCGCCGGGCATGGCCAATGGAAATCTCTGTTACGGCGATTGGACCCAAAACAATGAACTTCGTTACGCTCCGATCGGCCCAGGCCGCGGGCGTGACAATTTTTCCGGGCGGGGTGTGAAATCGCCGCAAAACAGAGCATTTGCGGGGGCGTTCCGGGACCTTCCCAAAGGGCCTAAGCGGGTGAGGACACCCGCGCTCCCAGGGATGCCCGGAAAAATTGCCACGCCCCAGGCCGCGCCACTGGCCGATCACTTTTCATGGCACGATTCTTCGCTTATAATTCATCTCACTGAATCGCCGGAGTGGCGGAACTGGCAGACGCGCTGGACTCAAAATCCAGTTCTCGCAAGAGAGTGTGGGTTCGATTCCCTCCTCCGGCATCCGCAATAAAATCAACGCTTTCCCGCGACATGCGGGGCAGACGTTTTTCACGTTTTTCTTAAATTCCTGACACTTTTGCCCAAGGATCCACCCATACGCTTTCCTCCGCGCATCGCGCCCTCGGTCCCCTGGCCATCCGCCAAACCTAATTTGTCGGCGTAACAGAAGACCAATATCGGGCGTAGCGATCCGGATACCGGGCTATAACGGATGATTTACTTGCTTAAGGCGGAGTTGCCCGGCGTTACGATGCGCGCCGCCGACGCAACATCGGCAGCATAGCCAATACCGGCAGCGCCAAAAGCATCCATGTGGCCGGATCGGGTACCACAGTGGCAGTACCGATGAGAGTCCCATTGCTGAATTCAAACAGATCGCCGGAACCGCCGATGGGAACGGCAAAGTCCAACTGCGATGGCGTAACCGACGCGTTGGCTGTACCCGCTTCATTAATGTTAAATTGTTGCGCCAGAGATAGTCCGCTGATAATATCACTCTCCGCAGTTGTGGCCGTTAACGTAGGGGCCAAAGCCCCGCCCACACTATCAGCTATCTGTTGCAGCAGCGCCAGATCGCCCGGATTGTTGCTCAGCAAGGAAGAAAATGCTATTCCATTGGCTGCCGCATAATTATTGGGATTAATAACCGCCGCCAAGTCTGATGCACCAATAGAGCCGATGATTGAGTAATAACTCGGCGCAGCGGTCAATGAAAGTGAATCAAGGCCGAAGTTCACAGTACCGGTGGTCGGCGCCGCATTGGACAACGACAAACTGGTCCCCATGGAAACCGCTCCAACATTTACCGTGCTGGCAGCGGTCGGCTGAATAAGAACCATGTAGGGATCGCTTAGCGTAATGGGCGTCGAGGAGTTGGAAGTGATACTGTACGAAACACTTCCACCCGGCTGCAGCGCATGCGATACGCCTGCGTCGAGGGCCAAGCCCAACACGGCGACTCCGGCCGCCATTAAAGCCATGTGTAACCTTTTTGCACTTCGCATGATCAAACTCCTCAAAAAAAACGAATGGTTACTGCAATACCTCGCGTGCAGGGCATTATACCGACACTGGAATTCTCTTACCATTATTGGCCTTGGATTTTGCCTTGCCGGTTTCGCTGGCGGATTTCACTTTTTCAACCTTAGCGGCAGCCAATCCAGCTCCGCGATTCAGAGCATCAATACGACCTGCAAAATCCATTGCTTTGCGGTTCTTCCAGCCTTTTTTATGGTACGCATAGCCGGCAATCAGCGGGAAGGCCAGAGTGGCTTCGGAATAGACCATCTGTTCATAAACAATATCAACCTTGCCCCAACTGCTCGCTTCGCGCAGTGTGGAACTTGATAATGCGCCGTCGCGCACATCGGCTACGGTAATTTGAATGGCATATTTGTGCATTGGGGCATCGGCACCGAGAATTTCAGCCGCCACAACAATATCCTGCGTGAAGTTCTTCGGCACGCCGCCACCAATCATGAATATGCCGGTCTCGCGATTCATGAGTTTAATCTGTGTAAGTTCGCGGAAATCCTTTACCGAATCAATGCTGACATGGCTCTCCGGGCGGTTGATCTGATGCACAACCAGACCGAAACCGGCGGAACAATCGGAAAATGCCGGGCAGAAAATCGGCACGCCCTTTTCATGTGCAGTTAAAATGATGCTGTCACGATTTTTTGCGTTCTTCGTCAGGTAACGCCCCATGGCCGCTATAAACTCGCGGCTGCTGCAGGGGCCGGGCGGAAGCGAGTCGGCAATGAGTCGCGTGGTATCATCGCAAATCCGCAATTCATCTTCATCAATATATGTATCATAAATACGGTCAATGTGCAGATCTCTTAGCACGGTGTCATCGGCGTATTGCGATCCGAGATAATGATGAAAGCCCAGTGCCTCAAAAAAATCCTGATCCACCATATTGGCACCAGTGGAAACAATCGCATCAACCATATTGTTGCGGAGCATATCCACAATCACCTTTTTCAACCCGGCCGAAATCAGCGAGCCAGCCAATGTCAGAATCACCGCACACTGCGTATCACGCAACATGCGATCAAAAATATCCGCCGCACGATACAGATCGCGGGAGGTAAAAGCCATGGATTTCATTGATTCCACAAGCGGCAAAATTCCGGGCTGCGCGGTAATATCAATGTGATTGACCGTTTGCTTGAGAAGCTCCTTACGATTGACTTTAGCCATAATAGCGATCCTTTAATTGCAAATATTTAATTAAAAATCGGCACACATTGTACCTGGATGTTTAAGATGTTGTATGAAGTCTGATGTCTCGTCCCGCGATTAAAATTCTAATCGTTCCCACTGACAACTTTGTAAATTCCGCCGGGCGTTACCGGGCGGAACAGTCATTACAAAATAAAAAGCCACCGCTTTTTCTGGAAAGTGGGCTCACCGCCATCTGTCCGTTGCCGCTATAACCCGGGCACTTTCAGCACAGCCGTGTTCCACTTTTCGGTCGCGTAAGGGTCGGCATTCAGCCCCGATCCATTTTCATCTGGTCGCGTCAGAAGTTAATCTGACGACCCGGTGCCAGCGACCTGCGGTGGCTACAAGGATTAGTATAGCCGTCCGCAACTTCAATGCAAGAGAAAAATTTCCATTTTTTTCTCGGAGCCTTTCCAAGTAATCGCTGGGCTGCCATAAGCCTAAGCCATTGGACGGGTTACGTCTTTTTTCGCATCAACCGGGCTGCGGTATGGTTCCCACCGACGGTCCGGCAGATTCCGGCGTTCCAGGCAATTCCGCACTGCGGCGTTGCTGTTCAAGTGCCAGAATATCACCCACCGTCGGCTTGGTTAGAGCTTGACCGGTCATGATGCGTTTAACATCTTCAAAATCCAGTGTTTCATACTTCATCAGCGCATCTTTCAGATTCGCTAATTCCGTCTTCTTTTCAGAGAGCAACTCACGCGCTTCGACATACGCATTGCTGATAAAACGATGAACTTCACTGTCAATGAGTTCTGCGGTTTTGTCACTGTATTCCCGGGCGCTTTCAAACCACTGCACATTTTCATCATGGCCAAAACGTATAGGCCCAAGCGCATCGCTCATGCCATAATTACAGACCATCTCGCGGGCGATGTTGCTGGCCATTTTAATGTCCATGCTCGCACCGCTGGAAATTTCCCCGATGTACAGTTCTTCAGCAATGCGACCGCCAAATAGAATCCGCAATTCCGCCAGCAGATATTTGCGGCTGTAATAAAAGCGATCTTTTTCCGGTAAAGAGAACGTCGCACCGCCATAGGAGCCGCGCGGGATAATCGTCACTTTATGAATGGGATCCGCACCAGGTGAAAAATATTGCACCACAGCGTGGCCGGCCTCATGCCAGGCCGTGAGCTGCCGTTCTTCTTCATCCACCACCCGGCTCTTGCGGGCCTTTCCGAAGCGAATCTTGTCGCGTGCTTCTTCCATATCCACCATTTCAATGGCTTCCCGATTCAGCATGGTGGCAATCAGGGCGGATTCGTTAATCATGGCGGCTAAATCCGCACCGCTGAACATGGGCGTCTGCCGCGCCAGGCGCAGCAAATCCACATCAGGCCCCAGTTTCACTTTACGGGCATGTACCTTCAGAATTTCATATCGACCCTTGATATCCGGCAACGGCACGATAACCTGCCGGTCAAACCGGCCGGGACGCGTCAGCGCCGGGTCCAACACATCCGAACGGTTGGTGGCCGCCACCACGATGACCTGATCATTGGTATCAAAGCCATCCATCTCCACAAGAATTGCGTTAAGCGTCTGCTCACGTTCATCATGGCCGCCGCTGGAAAAGCCGTTGCCGCGCCGCCGGCCCACCGCATCAATTTCATCAAGAAATACTATGCAAGGCGAGCTTTCCTTGGCGGTACGGAAAAGATCCCGCACCCGAGAAGCGCCAACGCCGACAAACATTTCCACGAAATCTGAACCACTGATGGAGAAAAACGGCGCCTCCGCTTCGCCGGCGATGGCTTTGGCCAGCAGTGTCTTGCCGACACCCGGAGGTCCCACCAGCAAAACGCCCCGTGGGATTCGCCCGCCCAATCGCTGAAACTTCTTGGGATTTTTCAAAAAATCAACAATCTCAGCGAGTTCTTCTTTGGCTTCATCAATGCCCGCGACATCATTGAATGTAATATTTGTAAGTTCCTTGGACATCATGCGGTGCCGCGAACGGCCAAAATTCCCCAACATGCTCATACCACCTCCGGCGGAACGGAACTGGCGCGATACCAGGAAATAGACAATCGCAAAAACCAGAATAAAGGGCAGATAGTCCACTAGAAAAATATTCAGAAAATCATTGGACTTCTTATAGTTGAAGCTCGGTACTGCGTACTGATGAGCTTGCGTTTCTATAATCGCCCAGCCGTTGCCGTCCAACGCCGTGCGCGGAATATTGGTTTTTTCACGCAACGAACTGGTCGTCGGCGAACCGGGCGCAATTTGCTTAAGCTTGAAATCAATCTGGCCATCGCTGTAAACAACCAGTGACTTGATGTTCTTGTGCCGTAACGCACTATAAAAAGTACCGGAATCAACTTTTTGCGCCCCACCGGGATGTTGCATCAGGATCAATGCAAATACCACCAGGCACAAAATGACCAGCCAGCCCAGCATACTGCGGCTGAATCTGAAATTATTGTTGTCCCGTCCGGGCCTGTTATTACCGGAGCCACCTTCACGCGAAGGGCCTCTTGAAGGGTCTTGCTGCGAGTCCGCCATGAAATTTCCTCATAAAGGGCGACCAGTGAAATCATTCCACCGGGAAAGTCGTTCCCAGTCATTATAGTCGGTAATGGCAGGAAAATGGAACAGATAATGTGATAAAAACGGCCACGGTCAGTTTTAACCCTGAAAATTCAGCGCCCAGTCGGAAATTTTGGTCTGCCGCCTGCCGTTGTTTTGCTCTTCGCTTTGCTGATTTACACCGTTGATTCTCCAGATTTGAACCGGTCATGCAATGCTTTCTTCCAAGAGTTTTCTCCGCATTTCTCCGCACGCGGCCCATTCTGCCACGTCATTTTAGTTTGCAACCGCTTCAAGTTCCGGTTTGGCAGAACTTACATTTCCGCGATGCGCTTGAAGCCGACATAACGTATGGAGTAAATTTAATGTTTTTCGATCCACATCGGCAATAATGGCATCCGACAATGTTCCGGTATCCAAAAGTAGCCGGTTAGCTTTGGCAAATGCGCGATGCCAGGAAATATCCTGCTTCAAAGCTTTATCGACAAACGCCGCCGGGCACGATAACGCACGCAATGATTTCTCCAGCGCTGTGCTCTGCTCGGGACGCGGCAGTTTCCCACGTCGCGCAGAACCGTTGCCACGTCCGCAGTCAACTTCCGCAACCGCAAAACTCTTATTGGCCTTTCGCACGCGCAGATCTGCCAGCAACCGAAGATGCGGCAAAATGCTGGGCAGCGCTTTATCAAGCGTCGGAAAGTTCCCGGCCTGAGTCCAAAGCGATGGAGGCTTCCAATTTGCCAGCCAATTCAACATTTCCTCGGCGGGCATGGGCTTGGCGATGGCATATCCCTGCGCCATGGTGCCCAGACCACTGGCCAGAAGAACCAACCCCAGTTCCTGGCTTTCCACGCCTTCCGCCACCAGTTCCCGGTGGGTGATGCGGCAAAATTCAGATAAGGAGGTGATAATGGCATGGTTTTCATACCGCGTCCACATCCCGCGAACAAACCGCTGATCAATTTTTACCGCATAACATTCGATGCGCTCCAGGTGAACCAGTGATGAAGCACCGGTACCAAAGTCGTCCAGCAGAATCGGCAGGCCCAGTTTGCGGGCACCGGTGAGAAAATCATCAAGATCATTGAGATCACGTTCGGCGGCACTTTCTAGAATCTCCAGGTGCAACCGGCCACGCGCATGGGGATATTGCTCCAGCAAGCCTTCCAGAAATCCCAGACTCTTATGATCACGCAGAAATATCGGAGCGAGATTCACCGATACCGGCACCGCCAGCGGCGTGCCATGCCACTGCTGAATCTGCGCGCAGGCCTGTTGCAGCACCCGACGATCAAAAGTCAGCAAATGATGGGTGCCTTCAATGGCGGAAAGGAATTCCACAGGACTGAGTATTTTCCCATCACGTTTTACCCGTGACAAAGCCTCCATCCCGCGCAGCTTGCCGGTGCGTAAGTCCACCAGCGGCTGGTAATAGAGTACCGGATCATGATCCTTCAAATAATTAATCAGGAATTCGCGCACTTCTTCCTTGCGGCGCATTTCGCTTTCCATGGTGTGGTTGAAGAAATTGTACCGGTCTTTACCGGCACCCTTGGCTTCATAAAGTGCTATATCCGCGTGACGCAACAAGTCCTGCGGCGTGGCGTCATCCATGGGAAACAGCGTCAGCCCCAGACTGCCGCTGATGCCGGTATGGGTCTGCCCGCCGATCACAAACGGCCTGTGAATTTCCGCTAAAAGCCGATCAATAATCGGCAAGACAACCGAGTCACATTCCAATCCGGGAAGAATAATCAGAAATTCATCGCCACCCAGCCGCGCCAGCGTGTCGCTGTCACGAATACATGGCCGTAACCGTTCCGCGACGGTTTGCAGCAGGACATCACCGGCCCCATGGCCGTACAAATCATTAATCTGTTTAAACCCATCAAGATCGAGAATTCCCACCGCCATCAAACGCTGCCGCCGTCGCGCGTCCGCGGCCCCTTGCGCCAGGCGATCCAACGCCAACTCTCGGTTGGGAAGTCCTGTGAGCATATCATGGGTTGCCTGGTGGGAAATTTGCCGCTGCTCATCCCGGCGCTTTAAGCCAAAGGCAATATCTTCCGCGAAGCGGGTTAACAAATCCCGCTCGCGCGGGCCAAATGCCATACAATGATCTTCATACAATACCAGCACCGCTTCCACGCGCCCGGCGATCCGCACCGGAACTGCGGCCAAAGATTGCAGGCCATATTTTGTGGCGGCGGCACGCCAGGGTGCCATGCGGGTATCGGTTATAAAGTCGTTTACGACAACCAGTTCACCGCGCCGCCACGCTTCTGCCGCCGGACTGCGCCCGGTTTCATCGCGCCGATCCGCCGAGATTGGAGATTCTCCAAGAGATTCCGCGACAAACTCGGCCGCACGCCCGGCGTGAACCATAGGCTCAATCACATCGCCCCGCCGCACGCCCACCCATGCCAGCGGAAAGCCACCCTGTTGCGTTGCCGCCGCGCAAAATGCCGCAAAAAAGCCCTCGTGGCCACCTATCACAGCCCGCTGAACCGCAGCCAATGCGTCATAAAGCCGAGTCATGCGCCGGGCTTGTTTCTGGGCTTCACCGCTTTCCATTGCCAGCGCCAACATCTCCGCGAGCAAACGCAGTCCTTGCCGTTGCCAGCCAATTGGCGGCCTATCCAATGGATGATTCCATTCCAGTGCCAAAATGCCACGATTCCCCGCTCTGCGACCATGCAACGGCGTGTACCAGAGTGATCGGGTACCAGCGGCAATGAGTTCCGGCAACGCGTCGGCTTGCGCGGCATAATCACGAATAAATAATTCGCGCGTTTCGATTGAACTTAGCTTCGGAACCGCATGTTGCATGGGCATGCGAACATGCATCAGCTTGCCTTGAGCGGTATCGGGCAAACCATAAAAATGCGAATACCGCCACCAGCCATCAGGATCCATAGTGGCCATCGCCGCCCCGCGTGCCCCGGCAGTCCATGCCGCAAGTTGCAATGCCGATTGGATAAAAAGATCCGGTTGCGTAGGCAAACGCCGCACTTTTTTCCAGAATCGCGGATAAGTTAATATTTCATCAGGCATTTCAGTTCCGCCGCGCCGGGTCACAAAAATTAATCCGGCCAGCCTAAGTTATCGGCTTAAACCGCATCGAATTTCAATAATTCGCCAATTTCGCCAAATCGTCGCACCAACAGCCGAAAATGCGAACCATTATTCCCGCACCAGCCTATTTATTGTCAATGCCATAGTTATCGGACATTTTATGTTGTTCAATCGACACATCCCAACGTGCCAACGCGATCCAAAAATGCCGGGAACTATCAGATTAATGCCCGATTTCACGCACTACTTGGACAGGCTCATGGCAGTCGAAAAAGAAATCAACGCAATTCCCAATTGCTCAATTTCCCGGCGAATCATCGGGTCACACAGGGTTTGCAGTTCCAACGGACGCTGGTCGCGGTAGTTTGAATTTAATTGATAATCGAGGCCAGGATGGCAGCTTAATTCGGTAATGCCGGGTTGAAGCTTGTTTAAGAGTTTACGCAAATTGGTAGTAGAAACATTTTCCGGCATCGGACGCAAATGTTCATCCTGACCATAAAAGCCACCCCAAAAACGCACCTGCCGACTATCGCCCCGCAAAACAATGCCCATCTGGGCGGCCCATTCACGCATCAGGACTTTTACAGACTCCCGCTGATGCACATGCTGATGAGAATCCAAATGGGTTGGATCGCGGCCTGTTAGTTTCCTAAACGCATCAAGCTGGCGACTAATTTCATCTCGCACCGCCGTAGGATTGTCCAGCGGCACCACGAATTGCGTTTGCACCCACTGATCCGCGTGCAGTTCCCATTCTCCCAGTTCGACATGCAATCCCAGGCTTAATCCGGGATCACCGGCGGCATATTCCGCCGCTTGCTGTGCGGCCACAGCGCGCACCATCAGACTGGCGCTGGTTAAAACACCCTGCTCTCGGCATTGAATAATGCCGCGATTGGTATCGGCACTTAGCCCGAAATCATCCGCGTTGATGATTAATTGTCTTGATGATCTCTCAACGCCGCCAAACGGGGAAGAATTTAACATCCAATTTGATCCATAATTTCCCCTAACACCTTTTCCGCCGCAAAATATTCTTCGGCGATTTCCCGGGCCGCCCGGCAATGGCCGACATAATCGGCTTCAATCGCATCAACGGCAGCTAGGATATCATCCATCGTCTGGAATGAAAACAATCCCTTCCCGGTGGGTAAATGGTTGCTGAAGCCGGTTTCCTGATTAATCACAGGCCGGCCCGCCGCCAGATAACACGCACTTCGGTCACTGAACCATCCGCTTTTAAGGCGAATGTTCTGATCTTTGGCTACGCTAAATTCTCCGCGCGATTGCCGGATATACTGGTTGTAACGCCGCATATCTCTTGAAATGTGTACCGGATCAGCCAAATGCCACCTGTGTGATTCCAGCAGTTTTCGGGTATCAGCGTCAACACCGGCGGCCAATTCAAATGCGGTATCACGGCGATCAGGCAAATCAATAAATTTAAGAAACTCGCGATCCTTGGACCAGTAATAGCTTTCACCCTGATAAACGATATCCCGTCCCACATTTTTCCAGGTTGCAATGGTGTTAAATGCCGCACCCGATTTTGCCGACGTTGGTTCCCACAATTCCAACAGCACCGGCTGCCGCGTGGGCCGCCACAAGTATCTCTCGGCAGGTAAAAGGCAATCCGGGCAACCCAGATTTTCGCCGTAGGTAAAGTGGTGCGTAAACATATCCAATGCGGCGATCGCGTCTTTGTTACCCTGTGCAATCTGAATTTGCGAGACCACTGGATCCGTTTCCAGATACACCCGCACCGGGCAATTCAGATGTTCTTCACGCAGCTCCTGCGCCCCGGTAACGTTGATCATCACATCCGCCGTCTTGTAGAGTTCAGCAATCTGTGTTTCAGTCATGCCGTAGCAACTCCCCCCTTCATAATGCCCACGGAACGCCCATCGATCCGCCAGACCATGCTCGCTTAAAATAGGAGCCACCGTGTTGATATTCGCAGTGGCGTCCGGCGAACTATCCCGCAAATTTGGATCGTAAATCCAGCGTGCGGAATCTTCGACATAATAGGGGTCATAGCCCAATTTGCGCAAGCCCAGCATAAAATGCAGAAATTGGTAGGTAACACCCGCCAGTGGATACCAGAACAGAATTCCAAAAACAATTATTTTAGGTTTCAATTTATCGATCACCGCTGTCCTCCGTTTCCCGCAAAGCGCGAATGACGCGCGCCGGATTGCCGGCGGCAATGCAATGTGCGGGAATATCCTCGTTCACCACCGAACGCGCTCCGATGATGCTGCCGTCCCCAATGTGAACGCCCGGTAATATACAGCAATCAAAACCAATCCATACGTTGTTACCAATCACCACCGGGCGGGGCTTAATCGGAGCAATTAACTGTTGATCGCGCGTGGCCGCAAAAGCTTCAAGCATGCGCCGACGCGATGGGACATCTTCCGCCGCGCGGAAATTATCCATAATAACAACATTCCACGACAGCAGGCAGTGCGTACCGATGGTCACAACCTGATCACAGATCAGCCACAGACCATTAAGCAATGTGAACGCGCCCACATTGAATACCGCATGAGGCCCCATATCAAACATGCAGCCGATATACACGGAACTGCTTTCTCCAAGTACCACCGCCGCAGCCATTTTACTGCGACACAGATGAAAACTGTACGACGTTTGAACATAAGCGCCATCCCCGATCAGCACATTCTCCGGAATGCTGCCTGAATGCCAATCGCCCGGTATTTTGCGCCCGGTCATAACGCCTCCACAACGCGCGCGGGATTACCCGCCACCGTTGTTCCCGCCGGCACATCGCGTGTCACCACGCTGCCCGGCCCAATCCATGCACCATTGCCGATATGCACCCCCTTAAATATCGTCGCATTCGGGCCAATCCACACGTCATCACCTATGACAACCTCCACCCGCTGCACTTTCGGGCGAGCCGGTGCGCCGGCGGCGGGTGAACATGCCACTGCGTCCACAATTCTCTCCGCGGGAGATATGGGATGAAAATCACTATCGGCGATAACCGTGTTCCAACCGATCAGAACATAGCTGCCAATACATATAGATAATTCGCACATCAACACAGCACTGGTGAAACAGCAGAATTTACCGATCTTAATGCGCCCTTCCGGCCCCACGGAAAATTGCACGCCATCCATGGTCGCATGGTCACCAATCACCAGCGCATCGGGGGCCTGCCCACGAAATCGACGAAAAGCGGCCGTGCCTATGATACGGGTATCTTCCCCAACCTGAACACCCGCCGGCAACGTTCCACCGTCCCAAGCCTCCATCCATCCTTCTGCTTCTGTCCTCATGGAACCTCCACCGATTGCCGATGCGGTTGCGATTGCAATTCATACAAATGGCGATAAAGCCCATCTTGCTCTAGGAGTTGATCGTGCGTACCGGTTTGAATTAATTCTCCACCCTGCAAAACGATAATCTGATCCACATGCCGTACCGTGTGCAGATGATGCGCAATAATAATCGTCGTGCGGCCCGCCATCAGCCGCTTGAGTGTGGCCAGGAGATCCGCTTCGGTTTGTGCATCCAGTCCGGTCGTAGGTTCATCTAGCACAATAATGCGCGCGTCTTTGAGAAACGCTCTGGCCAGTGACAACCTTTGCCGTTGTCCGCCGGAAAGCATCACACCGCGCTCGCCGATCGGCGTATCAAATCCTTTAGGCAACGCCTGAATAAAATCCCAGGCTCCGGCGGCGCGGGCGGCGGCATGAACGTCCTGCTCTGTGGCGTTCGGGCGGGAATATGCAATATTCTCCTGAATACTGACATCAAAAAGTACCGGCTCCTGTGGTACCATCGCAATCTGTTGGCGCAAAGATTCCAAAGTAATCTCCCGCAGATCAGATCCATCCAGCAATATCCGCCCCTTCACGGGATCATAAAATCGCAAAATCAGTCCCGCCAGTGTCGTTTTTCCCGCCCCGGATGGCCCCACCATCGCCACCGAACTGCCTGCCGGAATGGTCAGGCGAACATCACGCAACACGCTTTGCTCGGGCCGGTAGCCGAAGCTGACATGATCGAATTCAATTTTGCCGCGTACCGGATTTTTCAGCTCCGCCGCCGTCGGCGAATCACTGATCGATGATTTTTTATCCAGAATTTCAAATACCCGGTGCGCGCCGGCTACCGATCCCTGAATGGACGATGCAGTATACGACAACGTTTCCAACGGCTTAAACAACAGCGCCGTATACCCCACCATCAGCACAATATCTCCGGGGGATAATTCACCGGCAATAACCCGCCGCGCGGTCATCCATATAACCGCGGCCGTTCCGCACGCAAACAATACCGCCACGCCGCTCTGACTGGCGGTTTGCAATATCGTAAGTCGCAGATTGGCTCTCAGGCTTTCGCGAGCCTGATTGGCGAAGCGGGTTGATTCATGGGCCTCCCGGCCAAAGGCCTGCACCGCACGAATACCACCCAACGTCTGCTCCACGCGTGTACTGACTCTACTTTCATTTTCATGCACCCGTGTAGATAGCTCCGTCGTCGGCTTTTCCAGTCTGCGCACCAGCAGCAATAGCAGGCAACCGATAATCAAAGCGACCACCGCAATGCTCCAATCCTGCCCCACCATCACCACCGCAATGCCCAAGAGCGTAACAATAGATGAAATGCCGGGCACCAACCCCTCATTAAACAAGGACTGCACCGAATACGTATCCCACGTAATGCGGTACAGCGAATCGCCTACCGTCGTAGCATCGTGAAAACTTAACGGCAAGCGTTGAATATGTTCAAACACCCGGCAGCGCAGCTTAAATACCATCCGCAAACCGGATGAAATCAGCAGCCATGTGCTCACGACACTTATAGCCGCACTTCCCAGGCTTATGAGCAGCAGGGCTAAACATAACAATCCGATCAGGCCCATCTTATTTTCGCCGATCGGAATCAAATGAGCGACAAACCTTTGCGTGGCAACCAGAAAGGCCGGCGGCGAGGATTTCGTGGCCACCACGTTCATAATGAACTTCAGCGGCCAAGGCTGCAAAAGCGCCAACACTGATCCAGAAAGCATCAGCAACAGGCCCCCGATGGCGACTCGCACTTCCCCGCCCATGCACAGCCTCAGCAGGCGTGCAGCGGTCCGAAATGCGCCGGGCCGAGGCGCGCGAACCTTTTCCGCGGGCGCATTCATCGATCATTCCTGACTTCACATTCACCGGGGCGGCTTTGGCGAATGTATTTGAATATCACCGCCAGCGCCGCGCCTGCATCCATCGATACACGCAAAGCCACCGCGCCGGCAACCACCAGCATGGGAATCGCCCCCGGCCAACTGCGAGCACCAAGATCAAACAGCCCCAGCGCCACGAGCGTAAAGAGAATCACCAGGATAACCCGCGGAAACGTCGGCCAAGTCCGCAAGCGCACCAATTGCCGCCCATTGCCATGCTCTTCAATGGCCAAACGCATGCGCAAACCACCGAATGTACCACTGCGACACGCGAGATCCCATCGGTCAAAATCACCGCCGCGCTGCACGCACATCCCCTCCTGCTTGAGGAACATTTCCAGATCAGCCAGCCGATCTTCCGTGCTGCGCCAGGTTTCACACCAAAGCACAAATTCCCGCGGCACCGGTATGTCCAGACCGCTTGGAAACCGCATCCGCCATGGAGATAACCCACGCGAAAGTCGCCCGCGTAAACGCGCCACCGGTTGAATCAGATAGCACCACATCGTCAAAAGGCGTAATTTTAATACGGCCGCACGCGTGCGCGGAACTTCATCAAAGTGGCAATAAAACGCGCCAATAACAGCCTGCGTGATGGTCGCCGCCATTGCCGCCAGCAGCAGAATTCCCAACACCACCGGATGCCAGTAAAAGCCCACCATGAACATCACTGTTAAACCCAGCACCCCCAAATACCATTCTGGCGTCATTGCCAGCGACATCAGCACGCCCGGCGATCCGTGATAAACACTCTGAAAAAGCGCTCCACCCCATGAACCATGGTAGATCCTCCGCCTTCCCCAGTTTAGAAATTGCCACAATCCCCGGCCATATAATCGCCCGTGCCACGCGATATGGCCAAACGCATTGTATTTTTCCGGCCATTTACGCTCCAGCATCGCTTCAGCTTTACCGTAATTCAACTGCTGCCGCCAATACGCCCGCAGCGAATTTCGGCGCTTATGCCACACCACCGCCGCCGGGCTGAAGCCCAACTGCCACCCGCTCGCCTGCAGCCGCCAACACACATCCACATCATCGCCGGCAATTCTAAACAGCGGATCAAACCCCCCGATCGCCCGCAGAGACTTCGTGAGAAACGCCATATTGCAACCGGGAATATGCTCCGCCTCAGTATCGCTTAACAACACATGAATCGGGCCGCCCGGTGAATGCGCCACCGCATCGGCAATATCAGCATCCCCGGGCGGCGCAATATTCGGGCCACCCACGCCGACAAATTTTCCCGTCCGGAATGTTTCTACCAGAAAATGCAGCCAATATGGCGTTGGACAGGCGTCATCATCAATATATGCGACTATTTCCCCGGTTGCAGCTTCTAAACCGACATTTCGGGCATTGCTTAGACCTTTATTTTCCGATTGTATTAATTTCACGGGATACTCCCGCACAATCTCCGCCAGAGCGTCGGTTGATCCGTCATCCACCACAATGACTTCAAAATCGGAATACTGCATCGCGCATACACCTTCCAGGCAGAAGCGAATCGTGCGCGACCCGTTATAACTGCAAATCACCACCGATATTTTCGGCCATTTCGCATCAACCCGGAATGGCGCTTTTGAATACGCATCTTCCGCCGCCACCAATGCCAGTTTGGGCTTGCGATCGCGTGTGGTCAGGCCAAACTCCCAACCGGTAATTTCACTTCCACCCCGATACCATTCATCAGTCCACGCAAACAAAAATGTCCCCGCGCAGCCGCTTTTGAACACCGACCGAATCTGCCAGCCCAGTGTCGCTGCCTGCTGCGCTTCTCCTTTGGACAAACTGTCCAGACCTATTTCCGCCAGCAGCAACGGCTTATCACCGGCAATGTTGTGCAACCGGCTGATATATTTACGCAGCTTATCCTTCGCCTCCAGATAGACGTTCATCGCCATGAAATCCAGGAATGGCAGATACAAATATTCAGTTGTTGGATAATTGACATACGTAACCAGTGCGCCGGGATCCACTTCCTTCGCCACTGTGTATAGTTGTTTTAGAAATCGCTCAATACGTCTATATCCGTACCAGCGCACAATCGGTGCGGGAATTTCATTGCCGATGGCAAATGCCAATAACGCCGGATGTCCAGCGCACTGCTGAACACCTTGCCGCACGCGCTGAACAATGGAATCCCTTGTTCGCGGATGATCCAGAAACGCGGTGTGCTGCTCCCATGGCAACCCCACCAGCACATACAGGCCATGGCGTTGGGCCGCGTCCAACAGCCAGCGGGGCGGAACCGTGTACACCCGCACGCAGTTAATACCATGCTCAGTCATCATCCCAAAGTCACGGTCGACCTGCTTGGGTGTGTGATATTCACAACCATTGGCCTCGGGACAGAACGGCCCGTAGGTCACGCCCTTAATTAGAAATGGCTGATCTCCCCGGCACAAAAATTTACCGTGGACCGATAACCGCACATCCGAAGCGGTGGAATAAACCACCGGCGACGGCGTTACTATCCTAGGTGGTAGAGTTGTTTGCGTCATTGTCCACTACTCCTCAACTCATCCGCCACCATTCCAGAGCTTTGATTATAGCAGATATCACCGAATTGCCATAAGACGCGCCACTTCCAACGCCACGCGGCGTGCGGCGGGCATCTGATCGGAGAATGCGGCCATGGGCGCAGTCAACGCCGCTAAATCATGCGACATCGCCTCGCGCTTCTCCGGATTGGATAATAATTCGACCGTTGTATCAATAATCGGTTGAACCGGACCATAAAATGGCATGAATTCCGGCACCAGTTCCCGGTCCGCCAATATATTCACCAGACACAAAAATTTGCTCTGAATCAGAAATCGGCCAACGAGGTTCCATTTCCACCAGGCCACACGGTACAACACAATCATTGGCTTATGATGTCGTGCAATTTGCAACGTCGCCGTTCCGCTGCATGTTAGCACCAGATCCGCCCAACGGATAATCGCATCCGTAGCTCCCGTACGCACATCTATTTTCGCCCCATACCGCGGCAGGAAGTTCCGGATTTGCCACGCGCGATCCTCATCCGCCGCCGCCGCTACCGCCGTAACCCCCGGAAATTTACCACGCACCGCTAAAAATGTTTCCAGCATCGGCGGCAAATTCGCCGCAATTTCCGCCTTGCGGGACCCCGGCAACAATGCTATCCGCAGCCCACCCTTGGGTAATGGGGGTTTGAGCGTTTCGGGATCCGTTTCCGCCCGGTTAGCCGCCTGATCAAATAACGGATGCCCCACATAAACGGTATGCACCCCCTGATGGCCGAAATAATGCTGCTCAAAAGGCAGCACACAACATAGCGTGTCAACCGTCGCACGAACCACTTTGATTCGCCACGGTGCCCAGGCCCAAAGTTGCGGGGCCACATAATAACATATTGGTATGCGTAATCGCCGTCCCAAACGTGCAATGCGCAAATTCACCGTCGGCGAATCAATCGGAATAATCACATCTGGCCGGTCAAGCGCCAATTCTTTTTTCAACCGGGCCAGCAGATCCAGCCAATAGCCGCCTTGCGCTATTGCACCAACCAGCATCGCCGAGTTTTTTGTCGGATCAGCAAAAATCCGACAACCCGCCTTCGCCATTTTCGATCCACCGATTCCGATGAACCTCGCTTTGGGAAATTCACCGCGCAACGCCTCTATCAACGCGGCTCCCAGAGCATCTCCGCTGTGTTCGGCTGCCGAAAGAAAAAATACCGGGGAATTGATGGCTTACGACTCCTTTACGCCATATCCATGGCGAACCTGCGGATAGGCCCGCGTTTCCACCGCCCGCACATACGCCTTTGCCGCTTCGGCCACCGCCGCGGGAACAGCGCCAAAACGCTCGACAAACCGCGGCACCTTTTCGCTGTAGCCAAGCATATCATGCAACACCACGACATGGCCATGACAACTCGGCCCCGCTCCACACCCCAAAACCAGACATGGAACGGATTCCACAATCCGGCGACTCACCCGATCCGGTACCGCTTCCAACAGCAGCATTTCCGCGCCAGCCGCCACCATGGCCGCACTTTCCCGCACCAGCCGATCTGCATCCTCTTCCGTTCGCCCCTGATACCGGTATCCCCCCTGCTGCACAACTCGTTGTGGCAACAAACCCAAATGCGCACAAACCGGAATGCCTGCCATCGCCATCGTTCGCACAATGCTTTCATGCCGTATATCACATTCGAGCTTCACGCAATCAACACCCGCTTCCGCCATGAACCTTTTCCCGTTAGCCACCGCCGATTCGTCCGTAGCATAACTGCCAAACGGCATATCCCCCATTAAAAACACATCCGGGGCACCGCGCCGCACCGCACGCGTAAGCAATATCATAAAATCCATCGTCGCGTGAATCGTTGAACTTTCACCAAGGACCGTTGTGGCAACGGAATCCCCTACCAGCAGTATCGACACGCCGCAGGCAGCCAGGATTTTCGCGGTGGGAAAATCATAGCACGTCAGCATGGCAATCGGACGATTCTCCTGCCGCATGGTTTTCAGCGTATGAAGCGCTATTTTCCCCCCAGCGCGCGGTGGCGGGATTTCAGTGGCAAGCTTGCTATCCACGGACTCTACAGACATACAATAACTCTTTTTCCAAAGCCGATATTCACCATCGCATTATAACCATTTACCCATCATTTGCCGTCACACCGCAGACCACAACAGCCGTGCCGAATGATACGCCAAGGTGGTCGTCGCCGTGGCGGGGCCCCAACGTCGGCTCCCGCATAGCGCAGCACACCGATGCACGTCGTGATAAGGCACGCGAGTTCCACGGGGGCGAACGGGGCGGATTCGGCGGGTTGAGGGATGGACGATCCTATCAAGAGCATGAGCTACAGCACGCAATTCAGGAAGAGTTCAACCGGATTTGAATACGTGCGGCGGCGGCAATGTCCAGAGCTTCCGGCGGGATCAGGACATTGCGAATACTCTCCCAAAGTCGCTGTGCCATGGCTCGGATGGAGCTAAAGCTGCGTTTGACATCTTGGCACAGCAGGCTTCCGCGTTCGAGGAATTGCAGAATCAGGTGGGCGACCTGCAAGAGGATGTACCAGTTGTGCATTTGCCGTCGCTTGGTGCTGTAGGCATGCTCGAGATTGAATCCGCCGTTCTTCTGGATGTTAAATCCTTCATTCTCAATTTTCCATCGGCAGCGTGCTCCCTTATTTCCCAGTTCATCGACGGTATCTGCACGAACGGGGAAGTTGGTAAGGGGCCGCCAAGAAATAACGTTTACAAATATGACGCCGGGATTTTGGCGTCCGGCAAGACGCCCGCGAGGAGCATATCCGCATGGATACGTAACGAGCGGGCAACGCGGCCAGAGGTCAAAAGACCAAGTCAGATTGGAAAGGTTATTTCTTGGCGGCCCCTAAGCCACACAAAATGCCGTTGTTTCAGGTCCTTTCCGTAGTGCTCTGTGCATTGGAAAACATTGAAACTGTGATGCCGTTTACGATCGTCGATGTATTCCAGGCCGTTAACCCAGGCAAATTCCTGGCGGGTATGCTGGTCCACATGCACCACTTTGCAATTAGCCGCCATCAACGCGACATCCGCCATCCCAAAATTCCCAGTCGGATCAACAAACATTACCGGATTAATCGCCGTGTACACATACGGCAACTGTCCGGGCGTTGTATCGGCCGTTAGAAACGTACCGCTATTCTGCCTGTAAATCCGTGCCCTTAAATCATAATTCCCGGTCCCCGGATCGAGATATTCGCCGGAATAGAGAATTTGATTCGGGGTGCTGCCTGCCCCCGCAATCTTAATTCCGAAGGCCTCGGCGCTTCGCTCAATGACCAATGAGCAATGATCAACGTCGAGGCAGCAGCCGAGATCCCGATGCGGGGGGATAGGCGTATCGGGTAACAAAAACTGATTTTCACCACAAAGGCATCCCGACAACGACTCGAATGCTCTGGATATCGGGAAAGGCTACACAACGAGATCCACGGATTTTTGAACCATCCCGGCTCGCACGGGATAAACTCCGGTGGAGGAGGAAACGGAGGTTCCACGGCGGCGGCCGGTCGATTTACCACCCGGCTTGGATTCCAAGATAATTTCATCTATCGCCACCATGCCATCATCCAACACATTGATCCTTGGTCAGCCGCCATTGTAACTGTCTCGGCTTCAGGACACCACCCGTTTTATCGCACCAGTTTATCGCCGCACCAACCACAGTCCAGCAACCATTAGAGCCGTCGCCATTTGCATTAACTAGTCACGTCCCCGTTTCATTTCCTCGGGCCAGCAGTGCTGCCGGCGCTTTGTTGTAAGCAGCGGCGCGATACGCCAATAATCTCGCTGGCCAGCGGGCGGCAAAGCCGAGGCTGCCGAAGGCGTGTTTGGCCAGTCGCCACACGGACATGGCGGCGGCAACGTTTGCATCCAGCGTGTAACCGATCGGAACTTCCGGGGCGCGATAATTGACACCCCACAGGCAGGGCATGGGCGGACTCCTCCCGGCGGCCCCCGGCGTTGTTGTTCGTTGCTCGTTAAGCGCAGTGTTTCGTTGTGATAGCAACGCGTCACCACCTTCGAGGGAATGATGTCCTCCACGATACGGTCATGCTTTTCCACCTCCGCCAACTGGACACTGCAATGCGGACAGCACGCCACTCCGCCAGCATCTTT
>Ga0080006_1090257_pt1 | contig 25598 bp, 21 predicted proteins | sample RS3BMetagenome_FD_69209 | JGI IMG/M metagenome (GOLD analysis project Ga0080006, IMG submission 69209) | Ferric oxide microbial mat and aquatic microbial communities from Rainbow Spring, Yellowstone National Park, USA - RS3B (SPADES... ...
ATACACTCCTTTGTATTGAATCGCTGTGCGAGAAACAAAAACAATACGGGTGTGCTGGCGCAGCTTCTCCAGAATTCACTGGTCTGAGCGTAACGCCCGAAAGGTGTTGGAAGCAGCGAGCTCACTGCGCGACGAGCATGCGCCCTCACGTGGGCGATGTTTTCCTGCCGAGGTCTGCGTGCTCCGCCGCCCTCGCCAAGGTGCTCGGTAACGACCGCGCCGACAGAGTTCAGCTTGCAACAGGGAATAACTAACCGTGAAACTATCCCAGAAACTCGCCGAGCAAATTTCGAAAGCAAAAAGCTGGCGACAAGGTTAAGCATCCGGTCCTGTACGAAAACAGCGACTCAATCCGAGGTTAGGAAATACAAGAGCAAGCTGTCGCGTGTCCGTATGGCGGCCACATACGCGCATTCCATATCGCAGAGATTCTGGACTGGTAAAAATCCACACCCAAAGCGCACTGAAGCATCGTGTGGAGCGTACACGATACTCACAAAAGACACGACATTCCGTGGCTTCCAGGATCGACCAAAGCCGCGATACTCCATAAGACCTACCGCACTGGAATGGGGGCGGCTGTACATACAGGCATCCGCGGAACCTACGATGGTGACGCTCCCCATACACGAAGGTATCTGTGCATCCAGGTCGTCTGGTTCGATCGATCGAGAGAATCTGGAATATAAAAAGAATCTCCCACACCATGTCCATAGCCAAAAGTATCGGTACTGAACGTGATAAACTCGTCTGTAGCTCGCTGCATTTCACAATGGCATCCTACTCGTAAGCGTCCTGCACATGAGGCAGGCCCCCACTGAAACAAATACAGTTTCCAGCATGCCATCCGCTCAAATGGACGCGATTGTTCCGTCTGTTCCGTTGCGTATTCGTCGGAATCACCCGGTATACATACATACACACGATGATGCATCTCGACTCTGACAGTTTGCGGTGACGTTCGTGTCCAGTGCAGTGCGTCTATGGCGGCGCCACGACGCCAAGGGTGGCACGGCAACGACATCTGCATCATCATCGTTTGGGTCGTGGATCTTTCACCGTCACCGGATGCTCTTACATGCGTCACGCACTGCAACTGGTGAGCGCTAACACGTTTGCAGAAAAACTACGGTTTGTGGACCAAGAAGAAGCTGCGTTCTTGCTCCCTAATATGCCTTGTTCGCGGTATCGGGCCATAACATGCGCTCATAGGCATCACCGTGCAGTGGAAGGAGACAAATCGCTGTCTCAAGGGGCTTCCAACGGAGCGCGCGTGCTACAGTTCACCTTTCGCATTGCATGTTTAGAGCCGAACGAGCACCCCTTGATTCTTCATGTACTGCTTGAGGTCGGGAATGCGAATCGTGTTGTCATGGAAAAGGGAGGCAGCCAACGCTGCCGATGCGCCACCTTGCGTCACTGCGTCCACAAAGTGCTGCATGGTGCCTGCACCGCCACTCGCAATAACGGGAACGCATACCGCATCCACAACAGCACGGGTAAGCTCCAAATCGAAACCCGCCAAAGTTCCGTCCGCATCCATGCTTGTCAGCAGGATTTCCCCAGCTCCTAGCTCGGATCCTCTTTGCGCCCACTCCACAGCATCGATCCCGGTGGGTTTACGTCCGCCAGCGACATAGACTTCCCATTTACCCGGACTGCGCCTCTTTGCATCAATTGCAAGTACAATATTGGCCTTTCCGAGCTGGTATGCACATTCTTGGAGCAGCTCCGGGCGTGCAACAGCTGCGCTATTGATGGCGACTTTATCCGCTCCAGAGAGCAGCGTGCGTCGCGCATCCTCGACCGTGCGTATTCCACCGCCAACTGTCAACGGAATGAAGATGGATCCTGCGACCTGTTCTACAACTCGCAAAGTCGTCTCATGGCCGTTCGGTGTTGCCGAAATGTCGAGAAACACGAGTTCGTCGGCACCGTCCTCGTAGTAGACTCGGGCCTGCTCAACGGGGTCACCTGCGTCTCTGAGGTTTACAAAATTGATTCCCTTGACAACACGGCCATCCTTGACGTCCAAACATGGAATGATGCGCTTCGCGGGTCCCGAAATACGCTCCTGAGGTTCAAGCTGCTCATCCACCGACAATATGGTTGTCGTTGAAAGCGGCGACGAGGACGCAGCCGCCAGACATTGGACCGTGCGCGCTGCCCTGGAAGCTCGTCCACCAGATCCGCGACCAAAAGCAGCACAACACCGCAGCTGCCAAGCCCCAACGCTAGCCCGCCAGGTGCTCTGCCGCTCGATCGGGAGACGCAAACAGAGGCTAAAGCCAAGCGCAGGACACTTCCGACTGCAACGCGTGTTCACCGTTCGACGGCAACGAGGTAGGGCGCTCGCCATGGCCCTTCCCCAGGACCTGGACGTCAGCTTGAAGCCGCAAAAGATCCACCCGCAGTTGAAGTGGACGCAGCACACGCTGCAGCAGGAACCAGTACGAGTTCGGACTTGCTCCTGCTGCTCCTGCTCCTGCTCTCAAGCGTCAGCCAGGAGTCTGTCTCAGCTACGCCGCTGCTTCAGGCCTGCCTGCGCTCTACGGATACCTGTGCTGGACATTCGGTGCCATCTCTAAAGTTGGACATTCGGTGTCATCTCTAAAGTTGGACATCCGATGCCATCTCTAAAGTTGGACACTCGGTGCCATCTCTAAAGTTGGACATACGATGCCAGCGACGGTTCCCAGGCCCCGGCTTGCACTGCGACATCTCGTCGACGTCGTCGACTGTACCGGGAATGATCGTCAACGGCATTGCGCTCTGGGCGTGCTGCTGCGTCTCTCCTGCCTCAGGTGTTGTTGTTGTTCTTGTTGTTGTCAGCGGCGTTGGCGGCTCGGCTCTGAGGTGCTTTCAAACCAGTATCCATTGTCAAGCCAAGCTATGCTTACACGTGCAGAAAACAGGGGTTTTGTGCGTTTATTGTTCATCTCACGTCTGGGTCTATTGCGCACGCCGTCGACCTATGGACGCTGGGCAACAGCGTGCGCCCCCCAGCGGCGTGTACGTGTCGAACAAACAGCGAGGCCGCTTGCTCATTGCTGCGGCGTCCGAGGGCTGCGGTCGTGCTCAGCGGCATCGACACCGCGTACCAGTCAACAAGCGAACGCAAGTCAGAAAGCACCTGTCGCTGCTGGTGACGCAACGGGGACCTCTCGACTCGACGCACTGCCGACGAACGAGACGAATCCAAGGCTGTTGCGCATTCGCCATACCTGTGCTCACGTTATGGCTATGGCCGTACAGAGAATATTCCCCGAAGCCAAAGTGACTATTGGGCCTTGGATAGATAACGGCTTTTACTATGACTTCGATATCAGTCACCCATTCTCACCGCAAGACCTCGAGCGCATCAAACAGGTCATGGATGAGATTATTCTAGCGGATTTGCCGCTAAAATGCGTGGCGCTCTCACGCGAAGAGGCGCGCGCCCGCGTCGAAGCACTCGGTGAGCCGTATAAGCTGGAGATATTGGATTCGATCACCGAGGAACCAATCACGATCTATTCCGTTGGAGACGACTGGTGGGACCTCTGTGCCGGGCCACACGTTGCCAGGACCGGCGAGATCAACCCGGAAGCGGTGCAGCTGGAGGGTGTTGCTGGCGCCTACTGGCGCGGCGACGAGTCGAAACCGATGCTCCAACGCATCTACGGAACCGCTTGGGAGACGCCTGAACAGCTTCAAGAGTATCTACGTCGCCGTGAGGAGGCCAAACGCCGAGATCATCGCGTGCTCGGAGAGCGGCTTGGTTTATTCTCCATTCAGCAAGATTTGGCTGGACCAGGGCTTGTTTTCTGGCACCCGAAAGGAGCCTTTATTAGGAATATGATCGAGACTTTCTGGAAGGATGCGCATCTTGCGGACGGCTATCAATTGCTGTACACTCCGCATCTTTCCGACCGCGAATTGTTCCGCGTTTCCGGTCATGTGGACTTTTACGCGGAGAGCATGTTCAAACCGATTGAGTGCGAATCTCGAGAGATTATAGCCAAGCCAATGAACTGTCCACATCATGTTCTGGTGTACAAGAGCAAATTACGCTCGTATCGAGAGCTTCCGGTGCGCTTCGCCGAGTTGGGTACTGTCTACAGGTACGAGCGATCGGGCACGTTGCACGGTCTCATGCGGGTTCGTGGGTTCACTCAAGATGACGCGCATATTTTCTGCACGTTTGATCAGCTGCGATCCGAAATCAAGCGAGTCCTAGACCTCACTGAAACAATACTATCGCGTTTTGGATTCCGTGACTATCAGGTGCATTTATCGACCCGACCCAAAGTTTCCATTGGTAGTGAAGAGGCCTGGTCGCGTTCCGAGCAGGCGCTGCGCCTTGCGCTCGAGGACAAGGGATGGTCTTTCACCGTTGATGAAGGTGAAGGGGCCTTCTACGGAGCGAAGATCGATTTGAAAGTTCGTGACGCACTCGGTCGTTTATGGCAGTGCTCTACCATCCAGTGCGACTTCAATTTACCCGAGCGATTCAATTTAGAATACGTAGCAAGTGATGGTTCACGCGAGCGACCTGTCATGGTGCATCGCGCGATATTCGGCTCGCTGGAACGCTTTTTTGGGATTCTGATCGAGAATAGCGCCGGGGACTTTCCGTTGTGGCTCGCGCCAATACAGCTCCGGCTGCTACCTGTCTCTGACAAATTCTTACCGTTCTGCGAGCAGGTGGTCGACAAGGCCCGTCGACGTCGTCTCAGAGCGGAGATCGATCTGTCAGCGAATCGCCTCGGCAAAAAAGTTCTCAACGCAGAAGAGGAGCACATTCCCTACATGGCCATTGTCGGTAAGCGCGAGGTTGAATCGGATGCACTGTCGATGCGTTCTAGACACAAAGGCGATCTGGGATCTGTACCAGTAGACGAAATCCTCGCCCGTCTGGAATGTGAAGCGTCTATGCAGCTCTGAGCACGCGGCACTGCGAGCTCATGACGGCTAACCACCGAAACCGCGACGACTCGCGGGCGTGCCTGCCCGCTGACTTGCCGCATGCGCGCCGCCGCCGCCGCCGCTGCTGCTACTGCGTCGTCGCCGCATCCGATCAGCGTACGGCGTGAAGCAGCGAAAAATCTCCCGCACCCGGGGTTCCAGCGTCGCATTAGCAGTACCCGATCCACCGTAACTGGGCATCCTCTGACCAATCAGGGCTTTCATAGACGCTAAAGTCTGTGCAAGCACCGCGTCGTCGGCGAATCCGGGGGCATCAGGGTGCGGCAGCGCTGCGCGAACCCACAAGATGCCCGTCACCGTGGAGCGTCCCCGCACATAAACCACAATCGTGTGCTCAGGGCCTGGTAATCGACCGTTAGCGCTTTCACCAGAAGCGTCCACTCCCGAGCACACGTACTGATACATCTCGTCCGAGGCATGGAGATCCCCAAACCAGAGCAAAGTTGTACTCCCGAAAGAGAACTGATGCGCAGCCTGATCGCTGTAGACTTGCCGAGCGCCACGCATATTGCGCGCCGCCATGCGTGCCGTACGGCATGCGTGTTCGAGGCCGCAGGCGCGTCGACGCCCAGCGACGGGATCCGGGAAGCACAGCGCATCGCCAGCGACGTACACGTCCGAGGCAGCTGCCAGCTCTCGATTGCAAACGATGCCACCAAGGATTGCATCGATTTCCAGGTGTTGCACCTGTTTGAGCACTGCAACGCCGCCGGGTGGACGCGCTTTATTCAAGACGGTAAATCGATCGGTGCGAAACGAGACAGCAACGCTACGATCGTAGGTTCGGACGAAGAACAACTCTAGATTGCTCTGGGCGGCAGCAGTATCGGTGCGCTCCTGAATATAGCGCGGTTCTGCGTACGGGATAAGTTCGATGCCCAGATCGCGGAGGCTTTGTGCGACTTGTTTGGCAACTTCTTTGGGTAGGAATTCTCCGAGCGGCTCCGACTCGGGGAACAGAATGGTCACTGAATGGAGACCGCCGCTCCATGTTCGGATTTCGGATGCGAGCACACAGGCATACCAGTCCAGTCCCAGCAGGGTGTAGTGCCTCGGTTCGGTGCATTCGCGCCAATCACAGCCCGCATGAAGTTGGCCGGCGGGTATAAAGTAGCGGCTCGCATTCGGACCCATGACGCAGCTGTCTGGGCAACTGTTTTCTTGGCCGGTTGCAAGCAGAAGTCGTCCGTAACGAATGGGATCGACGCCCTCGAGTGTAACGGTCTTCTGTTCAACGTCTAGGGCCTGTAATCGATGGCCTTCGTGGAATACCCGGTGGTGGTTTACCCATCGTTTACACTGTTCTTGCGTCCAGGATGGATCGTAGCTCTGGTCCGTGACCACCAGAAGCGAGGCGTCTGCGTCACACCGAGCAAGTTCTGCCGCTGCCTCGTGGGCCGCTGGTCCACCGCCAATAATCACATAGTCGTAGGAAGAACCAATAGATGCTGATGCTTTGTGCGAGAGAGACTTGACTTTCGAGTTTTCGGCCGCCTCGCAAGAGGTTTCGTTCGCGATCGCGCTGGAGACGGAAAACCAAGGTGCCTTGAGGGCGCACCAAACACGAAACTGATTCCAAAAGTGAAATCGTCGTCTATAGTTGCAACGTTCGTGGGGCTCCTTATCCAAACGATCCGCTGCACTTGGGTGCCACAAGCCTGCACCCAGCTGGTTCGTCAGACTGTCGCTATCCCCTGCGAAAGCGAAGAGTCCGAGCCCCGCAGTCAGGCCACTCGCCAGGCAAGTCTTGAGCAACCCACGACGTGCTGAACAAGTTCGCAGACCAGAACAGGAACGAGACAGCAGCTCGAAACAGTACAGTGCTCTTCCCCAGCTCATGAACCAGCTGCTCAGTGCGCTGAACCCGCCGTTCCAACTGTATAGTGAGAGCACGTTTGCGAAAGACCATTACCTGGAGTATGCGCATTGCGATCTAGCGGAAACGCATTCCCTGGCTACGAGGCGACTGCGACTGCAACAGACGCCTTTTGTTGCTGGAAGGCCCAAAGCGAAGTGCTCCTGGTGCGTTTTCGGAACTTTGCAAGTCGCATGTGCGCAATGCACAAACCCGTAAAGCGGAGAGTGGGGCAACACCGTTGATTCTTCAGCGGATAAGCATGGTCCATTTTTTAGCTGCAGGATAGATGTGGCTACCAGGGATACCGCAGTAAGGGCTTGTTATCATCATCGGTGGAAGTAAACACGATTCCATGTCAGATTCCCTAAATTGCACCAACCAGAACCCAGAATTCTGCTCGGGCGTGGTTGTAAGACGGGCGTCCATTTGCTGCGTTTTCGTGATACATCGCTGAGCAATCTAGTCAAATCTCCCGGGAAGCGCGAACGCCACCAATAACAATGAAGCAACTTCTTCTCCGCATGAGATTGTATCAGGCTGAACCAGTCCCCGAATCGCTCGCCTTGCAGAGGCCAATGCTCCATCCATGCATCGCTGGCACGGGGCAGCGTCTCAGAAGCACCATGCGGCAGCTCTCGCGGGACCGAACCATTGCAAAATCGGTGCTTCCAGAACGATACGATCACAGGCTCAGGACTAAACAAGCCCGTTCAGTGATTGGCTGCGCAATTCGCTCGCGAAACCGCGACAAGACGCATTCTGCATCGTTGAGGTCGGCGCGGTCCAGAGATGAACGCGTGTCGCTCCCAAGCGCCCGGCTACAGCACCTCAAGCAACCCAGGCACTGAGGCGCGATCACGCCCGCCCCAAATGTGACACACGTGCGTCTGCCGCTACACGTCGTCACATTCCTCATCCGCACACGTGCCTCGTTCCGTGCCGATGCTCGAACGCATGCACCCGTCTCAGCTGTCACGCAGGCGCCAACGCGTGCGACCTGGTGATTCCCTGTTGGCTTCGAGCAGCGTACGCACCGGCGCTCTAGGCGTCCTTGCAGACTCCTGACCCTAGGGGCCATAAGAACCAACCATTACCCCCAGAGGAAAGTGTAGATGGTGCCGATCCTGCTGGTGATGGTCATTGCGGTTATTGCGTGGAGAGCCGAAGCCGAATTGCGACAAATTGGCCTTCGGGTCTACCGCGTGCCGATCGCAATCGCGCGCACTCGGGAATCCCCGCCTGGATGCGGCGTTCCCGCACCCCTAAAAGGAAAATACAGTCTAGCGCCTGCGCCTGACGTGCCCGGCCTGTCGACGCGCGAAATCTCCGGTGTCTCTGAGAGCCGCACACGCCCGAGCGATCGGTGCAGGCGACACGCGCGCACCAGTCGCAGCAACGTGATGGCGTCGATCGCTGCGTCCCGCCACGGCAGGGCATCGCTTGACGTGGACCGTGATCTGTCTGATAGTGTGTACTGGACTGCGTGAATAGAACTTCAGTAGCTTTGTGTGTTGCCCCAGTCGCTTCAGGCACCTGAAACCATGAACGTACCACAAAAGTTCCATATAGAGGATGCGACGATACAGGGTGTGCGAATGGCGCTTTCTCACCCGCGCGAGTGGGTGCCTGGTCTCGTCCACGCGCTGCGCACAGCGCAGAGCCCGGTGGGCGCTGCACCGCTAGCTGCAGCGCTCTGGTTCTCTATGCTGTGTGCGCTATGGGCGTATGTACGCTCAAACATAACCGGCAGTACGTCGCAAGTAGACATGATGTGGTCACTGCTGCCGCCTGCATACGTTACCTGGTTTGCTGCACTTGCTTTCTACACTTCGGGGGCGTCTCCGCGACTCGCGGTGATGACGGCGCTCGCGCTGGCGTGGTCGATTCGAATGACGTACAACTTCGCACGCAAGGGTGGATACTCTGGCGTGGAAGACTATCGCTGGCCGGTGTTGAGGCGGAGGATCTCGAACCCGATCCTCTGGCAGCTCTTCAATATCGGCTTTGTGAGTATTTACCAGAACTTGCTGCTTCTGAGTCTGGCTCTGCCCGCGTGGGCGGTCTTCCTTCGGAGTCAAAGCGCCTGGACTGCAGTGGACACTGCAGCTTTATCCATGTTTCTCATGTTTCTGCTTCTCGAGACCGTGGCAGATGAGCAGCAATGGCGTTTTCAGTGTCGAAAGCACGCCTTGACGCTAGTTCAACGTGCGCAGCACCCGAACCCAGATATCCGCCGAGGTTTCCTCACAAGTGGCCTCTTTCGTTTCTCACGGCATCCGAATTTCTTTGCCGAGCAAGGTATGTGGTGGGCGTTTTATCTCTTTGCTGTAGGTGCCGTACTAGGCGAACAGAAGAACCCCGCATGGTGGCGAGTGATCTTCCAGGGGAGCGCGGTGCCTTTCTTCCACTGGAGTATCATCGGGCCTGTGCAGTTGACGCTTCTCTTCCAGGGAAGCACCTGGTTAACTGAACAGCTCAGTTTGGAGAAATATGGGGATCTGTACCGCGCCTATCAGCGGCGGACAAGCCGCCTGATACCCACGTGGGCGCCCGCGCTTCTCAAAGAGCATCGAGCGTAAGAGCTGGAACAGGACAGTTTTCTGGTACGCTGATGTTATTCTGCTTACCGAGACGAGACGAGGCTAAAAAATTTCCAATTGCAGGCGGCACTTAGATTTCAAGTGTCTGGCGCATGTCGTTTCCTTGGTTGCGATCATGCCGCGTGAATATGATTTGACCAGACGGCTTCTGATTTGAAGAGCGATCGCCGCCCCTGCCGGTCGAGCAGGAATCATTGTGTCGGACTATCCGCGGGACTGCGAGCTCCTCATATCGTTCTCGGCATGCGCAAACCGACCCACACGGGTCATTGTTTCCAAGTTCAGTTCCCCATCCGCTTGCATAGTGCAAGCAGTTTCAAAGCTTGGTACCGGCGGTCTCCATTGAGGTGCGTCACTACTTCTTGTAAAACATGCGCAAGCCCAAGAACATCTAGCGCAAACGTCTACAGAGGCCTGCAGCGCCGTTCTTCTCATGCGCTGCGACCTGGGCAGTGCCTCTCGTGTCGTAGCAAGCGGTCGCTACGCGGCTCAGCGCCAGCAGGGTTGCAAAAACGATCATACGTCGATGTCAGTTGGGGAAAGGGAGCTGGAGCGCATTGAGCGGAGACAAACATTAATAGGACCGCGGCTTCCTCTATGGTTACCAGCAGGAATCGCACATCCGAGGTATTCAAGAACCGGGAAGAAAAGTAAATGAATGCGAGGCCGCAGTTCCATGCGTGTGCAGAGTGCCTACCCGACCCCTTGAACGCAAGCTGAGGCGGTCGAGCAGCGGCACTACTCGCAAACACGCCTCGAATGGGAAGCTGACACACTCGAGTCCTTGAGCACAAGTCTCTGACCCGACGCAGTAGCAGTTACTCAAACGTTTGTGGCCAGTCAATGCCCTGCAACGCAACGGATCCGCACACTTTACGAATTTGCCCATGGCAACGGGTCAAGCGGCACCATGTTCCTTTCTGGCGGAGACTCCCCGGCTACGACCACAACTGGCAAACATCTGAGCGCTCCGCCGGGGTGCTTCCGCCTGCCACACAGTTCGTCGCGGCGTCAGCGGAAGACCTCGTGTCGAGTCCGTAAAACGCATTGGACCTTCTCGTAACTCGAACGTGGCGTAGCCATGCGCGATGAAGGCATTCAGTGTGAAGCTGGATGGCATCTCAGGGCTCTCGCTCGTCTACCCATACTGTAAGCGATGTTGGCCGAGTTTGCTCCTGATCCCTAGGCAGGGCGAGCCATGTAGCTCGGCCCCCGCCTGAGTCGTTCGAACGAGCCGGGCGAGCGCACTGCTGCCGAGACTCGTACCCAGAAGACCTCTTCGTTATGAATGCATTGGATACCACAAAATACGAGTTTATCGCCGAATCGGGCGCGAGGCAATCAGAGCAGGCTTCCAGATGACGCGGGAGGCTCAAACGAGACCCAGAAGGTCGCAGATAACCCAACACCGAGTAAAAGTCGATTCCAGGAACAATTAAAATCTTTGCAAGCGGGTAGGCGCGCCTCTCGACGCCGTATGCACCATCCAGTCGCTGCAGCTGGAGCGACCGGGCGCACGCCTCACCTGGTAATAGTCGTCTCCTCGGGAACGACTCCAGCGCGTGGATCGGCTTCTCGAAGGTGTCCCTGGCCAGCTTTGTCGGAACGCCCGGGCCCCGCTAAATGGCAGCATACCGCGTAAGCACTACTGCAAGTATTGCGTGCGGATCGCAGTCTGGACTCAGATGCGCATCACAAAATATCTCGTATTCGTCGCTTTTGCTCCTCTGTGAGGGTTACAGGGAACAGAACCTTGAATTTCAGGATCATGTCACCCTTCTCGTTCGGGTTCTTGCTATTCGGCATGCCCAGGCCGTTAATCCGTTTTTCAAAGCCCGGATGGACGACCTCCGGTATTTTGACTCGCAGCCGACGGCCATCGAGGTGCTTGAACTCGATCTCCGTCCCAGTCAGCGCATCCTTGAGCGGGACCTGCACATTGTAAATAAGGTCATTACCTGAGCGCTCAAAAAGCGGATGGGGCTTCTGTTTCAGAATGAAGACCACATCAGCTGGAATCTCGTTAGGGTCGATTTCGTCGCCCTCTCGCTCGAAGCGGATTTTCGTACCGGCCTTGAAGCCTGGTCGAATATCAATCGTAAGGATTTTCTCGACGGGAACAATTTGTCCGGACGAAGCGTCCCGTATTCGTTTCGTGAGCTTAATTTTCTTCTGAGTGCCACTGTACAGCTCCTCTAGGGTCAAAGCGAGGGGCACTTCATGATCGGGCGCCTTCTTTTGAGTTCGCCGAACGCCGCCAAAGCCGGAATCGAAAGGAGACGCTCCGCCAAAGCGACTGCTTCCAGCACCGCCGCCAGTTCTCGATGAAAACGATGTGAACGGATCGTCTGCCGCAGCGCGACCGAAAAATTCGCGGAATAACTCTTCGGGATCCTGGAAACCAAAGCCTCCGAAGCCACCGGGCATGCCGGCGCCACCGGGCCCCGCTGAAGAAAAGAAGAAGGTCGTGCCGTTACCGCCGCCGCCACCGCCCGCCCCTCCTGGAAAGCCGGCGAAGCCGCCAGGAAAACCGCCGGCGCCTGCACCACCGTTCTCGTGCATTCCGGCCTTGATGCCTTCTTCACCAAATTTATCATATATTTCGCGTTTCCTAGGGTCTACGAGAACCTGGTACGCCTCGCTGATTTCTTTGAACTTTCGCGTAGCGAGCTCCTTGTTGTCAGGGTTCTTGTCCGGGTGCCATTTCATTGCGAGGCGCCGGTACGCCCTTTTCAAGGCTGCCTCATCTGCATCCCGGGGAACGCCAAGAATTTTATAATAGTCGAGTCCCATTCCTCTTCACGACAGCAACTCCCTCGAAACGCTCGGGGCGTGCTTCCACGCGGGTTTACGTGTCTGTTGTGTGTAGCAAGCCAGAGGATCTTGTAACACTCAATGGCCCGATTTCGCTATCCACATTGCCGCTTTCATCCGTTGATGCTCGAGGCACGCGCCTGGCCGGCCGCACGCTGATCGCTGGCGCGCGCGGAAGTCTCTGGAAGGCGGGGTCATATTTTTCCCTTAATGGACAGTTCCATCACATGCTGCGTGTCGCGTTGTACCCGCTGCGGAGAACGTAGATCATCTGCAGCGGGGATGTGACAAGCCGATCGCTGTGCCCTCATGAAGCTGGGTATGGACAGGCTCGCAATGCTTAGCGTTTTGGTATCTGCACTTGGGGACGCAATCCATCAGAAGGCCTCTGGGTGATGCATAGAATGACTGGATGGTCTCTGGTTCAGTGAGTAGGAGGATTCGATCATCGCAGATCTCGAACGCCCAGCTTCCTATTCCTCTCTCGGGTGGAAATGCAGTACTGAACTGCTCGATCTGCTCTTACATTTCTTCATTCATTTCGGGCTTGTTTTGGGTGTACTGTCTCGATTCTCGAAGTACGATACGAGGGACTTGCGAGTTCGTACGTATTTTTAGGATTCTTGGACTTATTTTTGAGTGGCTCACTCGAATCTCTGCTGATGGAGCTCATTGCGTCTTAGGAATCAAGATGATTCACGTAATCGTAGAGCAAGTGTTCGTAAAATGACCAATGTCATTATCCATTGTATAGGAAGTATCCTCCATTCTTCTCGTTTCTTTTGCGCACTGCATCCTCGAATCACACGTTGTATCCAAGTTTTAGACCTTTCTGCTTCGGGCCAACCTGTGGGCTCAACAATTTGCGCGTCTGGACTGACGACGAATACCACTCGTCGATCTCAAATGGCGGCATGTATAGAAGCTCGTGCCAAAAGTTCGTTGAGCTTCTCGAGTCAAATATTCGATTCCGTTCCAAACACAAATCTACCACGCTCTGTGAACATCGACGAAACTGTTTCGGCGGCAGCATGATACCTCTCGTGCGATATGCTCCAAGACATCCCGTTTCCTCTGTTCTTTTTCGATGGAAAAAGGTCCTGGAGTCGGACTTGAGGCATGACAACGATCGCTTTCGTTGGAGTATGTGTGACCGCTTTGCACGAACGCAGCGTCGATGCATCGAGAGTTTTCGATCTTTTCTCCACCGCTCTTTTCGCTTTCGGTTCTTGATTCGCCATGAATCAGCTCGGGTTCCGCCAACATCTGTCGAATGGTACAGCGTGCGCGTGCGTGCGCACCAAAACGAGTACTCGCCGAGGATATTGCTCGCAAGAGTCCCGCGATCGTAGGGCAGGGCACCGGGAGCGAAAACGATGGAGACTGCCCAAAGGAGCCTTCCATAACCGTCAGCGACATGCGCCGGACCCTGAAGCCAGTCTGAACGCGGTGCAGGGCGGCCCTCGGGCGAGCGGATCTGAAGTGCCTACAGAAGCCCTGGTTCACGTTCAAGTGTCACCGCTGCACAGCGCGCACCGAGGCTTTATCCATAGAGTATCAATATGCGAAACGAGGCGTGGATCGCAACCACCGTCTGAGCATGAAACGCGTCGGTAACAGCCGGAAGCATCGAATTCGAGAGTTTAACACTGCCGTCAACATCGTTTGACTGCTGCCAATAGGGCCACAGGGACAAGAGAGACCTCTGTGTTTAGATCTAGAGGTAAGAGCGAGGGCAAGGAAGCAATTGCAGAAAATTCTCGCACTTTCTTGTATTGATGACATTGGGCAGAGACTCGAACTTTAGAGTGTACGCACGAGTTGGATACGCGGACTCTAGTCTGAAACGGATATATTCAACGACTCGAATGGCCTCTGAGTAAACGGGTCTATTGAAGCGATAGGAAATGGAACACTCCGGAAGGAACGTTACAGGTTCTGGTACTCGTGAAATATAGAAGAATTTGTGCGGCACACGAGCTCCGTTTCCTGATTAGCACCAAAGCTTCCGCATCCGAAAGCCTTACTGGTTGCTTCGCGATATCCGTCGCCCATGCAGAGATTCTGCCGCCTTCGGCCTCGTTGCTGGCAAAAAAGGAGCGGCTGTCAGGTCAGGTCCGTGTCATGGCCTCCACACAGAAGCGGAAGCAACCAGACCGCGGAACTGCTTTCCGTACTCGAGCTGGGCACGAGACGATGACCCCAGCTCTGCGCTTCGTATCCGACTGCAGGCATGCAACGCGTCCAGTCCATTCGTTGTATGCAATCGTTAGTTGCAGCCTCCTGGAAGCAGCAGATATTGATTCAATTGCGTGATCTGTATGTCCAACGCGAACTAGGCTTTATCAGAGTCGCATTCGCACGCATGTATCGCTCAGTTCTGCGTACTTCAAATCCAGTACGCAAATATGTGTCCGAAATATGCAGTCTCGCATTTCTACGCACCTATACTTCCCACAAATGCCGGTCCGAAAACCATTGTCAGTGTCGATAACATCTTGATCAGCACGTGCAGACTCGGTCCCGCTGTGTCCTTAAGCGGATCGCCGACCGTGTCTCCAGTGACACTCGCCTTGTGTGCCTGGCTACCCTTGCCGCCGTAGTGCCCATCCTCGATGTACTTTTTCGCATTATCAGCCGCACCTCCAGCATTATTCATAAAGAGCGCCATAAGTATCCCAGCAATTGTGGCAACCATAAGGAGACCCGCCGCGCATTCAAGTCCTAGCAACGGGCGTCCGGTCATATTACCTATGAAGCGGAAGAGCATCCCAATCATGATAGGAGCAAGAACCGGCAAGAGTCCCGGCAAAACCATTTGACGAAGCGCCGACGCTGCAACGAGCGCAACACAACGCTCATACTCTGGCTTCTCAGTGCCAGCCATAATGCCAGGATGGTCACGAAACTGCCGCCGAACTTCCGCAACGACGCCCTGTGCAGCGCGACCAACAGCAGTCATCGCCAGACTCGAAAACAGAAACACCACTGCTGCACCTAAGAGACCAGCGACAAATACCTCCGGCTTCGCCAGGTCCACCGAATTGAACACCATCTTTTCCGGCAGCTGTGCACTCATTTCCTCCATAAAGGAGCTGAAGAGCAAGTAGCCCGCAAGCGCTGCGGAGCCGACGGCGAAACCCTTGGTGAAAGCTTTGGTGCTGTTCCCCGCTGCATCGAGCCGATCGGTTATGCGACGAACGCTGGGGTCCGCTCCGCTCATCTCCGCGATGCCACCTGCATTATCAGCAACGGGCCCGAACACATCCATTGCCAGAACGATTCCCGCGGAGCTCAGCATGCCCATGGTAGCCACAGCAGTGCCGAAAATTCCAGCCGCGTTTCGATCCGGCATGCCAGACGTTGCACCGAGCCAGTACGCACCAAGAATCGCAGCTGAAACGACGATGGCAGGCAACGCACTCGACTCGAGACCAACAGCGAGCATTCGTATCACATTCGTCCCGTGACCGTACTCTGAGGCTTCCGCAATGCTGCGCACAGGCCGAAACTTGGTATCCGTATAATACTCCGTTATGAGTACGTAAAGATAGGATACTGCCAGTCCAATCATCCCGCAGAGCGCGTAGTGCCACCAGGCACTTGGCGCCACATTTCCGACGCGCAAAAGCAGCCAGCATAGTACCCAAATGGAAATTGCTGCAAGCACCATCGTCACACGAAAGCCTCTTTTCATGATCGACATTGGATCTTCAAGCCTCGTCTCGAAGGCATCGTCAGTCCTCAGCAAAGAACGCTCTTCGTCTCTCGCAACGCCGCTGCTCACACGAACGGTGACGCCGCCGAGAGCGCTACATACCAGTCCGACGGCATGCACGCAGAGCGGAAACAGAACGTACGCCGCTTGACTAGCCCCGGACAAGTTCGCCGTTCTCGCGAGCGTGCCTCCGAGAATGCTCGCTCCAACTAGCTCCGCAGAGATCGACTCAAACAGGTCACACGAGCGCCCGGAAGCGTCGCCGACGTTATCGCCTACCAAATCAGCGATGGTGGCTGGATTTCGCGGATCGTCCTCGGGAATACCTGTGTCAACTTTGCCGACCATATCGGCCCCGACATCCGCAGCCTTGGTGTAGATGCCTCCCCCAAGCTGTGCGAAGAGCGCCACAAAGGAGGCTCCAAAAGCGTAACCCACGAACAGGACAGGGACCTGCGTTATGTCGCCAGCCGCCATCCCCGTCACAAGGGCGAACCAGTAGAGCAAGATGAAGCCCACCAAACAGTTGCTCAGTATGAGGAGACCCCCGAAGAGGCCACCTCGGAAACAAACCTTCATCGCTTCAGCATAGGACCTACTTGCAGCCGCTGCAACACGCACGTTCACCCGAACAGCCAAGTACATTGTCAGCACACCAGAGAGCGCCGAGAGCGTGCCACCAAGCAGAAAGGCCGCCGCGTTGAAGAAAGGTGAGGCTTGCGTCGTGCCGCCCGCACCCCCTGTGCCGAAAAAATAGATCACAAGCGCGAATATACCTGCTATGCTAGCTATCGTCGAATACTGCACCTTGAAAAATCCGGAAGCACCCTCTTGAATCGGACGCGCGACATCGCGCATGGACTGCGGCCCTTCTGGACAGCCGATCAAGTACTCATACAGACGGTATGTAAAAATCAGTGTTCCAAACGCTATCACTGCTAAAACTGCCAAAATAAAACCCGCCGTAAACATTCTCGTTTCTATGTAGCAACTTGTCTGGGGAGAGCGTCACTTGAGCGCGCTAAGTACAGTTGCGCGTGTCTATGGGCTGCAACCTGCGGGACAAGCAGTAGCAGCAGTAGGAGCAGTACAAGCGATTTTATCCTATCAGAGATAGCTGCAAGAGCTGCAATGCACAACAGCGCTGCGCGGGTGATCTGGGGCCGTGCGCTGCACATCGAGCGCAGTCAGTGCCTCGATCGCCATGCGCAGATGTTGGTTCCCAGAAGGTTTCCATTGGTATGGGATTCGATACTGCGGGATGGATGGATGGATGGATGGATGGATGGTTGGTTGGATATGGGCTTTTGGGAAAGCGTCGATTATTCTCCACTCTGCCTCCAAGTTCGATTTCTTATACTCTCTGTCGGGTGTAAGGGTCGTTATGTATGTTCTATCGTGCTCTTAACCTGCCTTGAGCACGGGCGATAGCACTTATGCCGCTAGAGCAGATGCTGAACGTAGACAGGAAGGTTTTGCCATACTACTACGGGCGTTGGATCCAGGCTTGGTTCATCCGACATGGGGAGTGGATTCATTATGATTCGGGGAACTAGCAAGCTGCGCAGAGAGACGTACTGCCTGCGGCAGCGATAAATGATATCCTAGCAGTCCACTGCGACCAGGGTAACGTCCAAACGCAGCCTAACTGCTCCCAAATCCCGGAATGAACTACGCTGCGGACGAGTCGTTCAGGTCTCACTAAAGTACCCGCCACTGCGAAGAGCATAACGTACTAGCTTTGCGGAGCCTTCCGGCTGGAAGGTAAACTTTCGACAATACGGAAAGTAGTTTTCCCTTTTAACGTTGACCTAAGAGGGAGAGAGAGATCGTTATATTGTTGCTAGCTAGTGGTTCGTTTCTATTTTTTTTCTACAACGCGGTCGATGCGCGCTCCTCCATATCTTGCAGGCATGATTCACGATGCACATCTCACCGTTGAAAGGGAATGCGATGATGATCAATAGCCTGTTGTTCTGACTTACAAGTCGAATTTGCGTTGTGGTCGTCGCAAAGTATAGTTTTTCAGTTCAATTGTGTTTCAACCCTCAAGCAAGTGTATTCAGGTGCTTTTTCGCAGTTTATAGCAGAAGTTTTCAAAGTGAATTCGTTATCCAAAACAAAATACAGTGATGGAAATGGAAGAGGAGGATCCTGGGCGGCCGCTGTCACCGGCTGCCCGACAAAACGAGAAACAGTGCCGAGCCCAGAGGAACAGACGAAGAACAAGAAGCAGAACTGGGATTTCGTACGTCAGATGCAACTCGTGATGCGATACATCGACGAGAATATGGTGAAAGCCTTTCTTCGAGGCGATACCAAGGATCCCCACAAGCAAAAGTTTCTAGAGGCCATCAGAAATCGTGTCGCGTCCCACTCCATGAGGATTATCAAGACTTCTTCAGGAATAGTGCATTTGGTGACGAAGATGTATCGCGACTTGACATATATGAAAACAGTCGAGGTTCCGGGAGAAAATTTCAACAAGGCCATTATCCGCCACTTGATACTTGGAACCAGGCAAACGTAGAGGGCAAACGATCGAGTACACACCCTACAGGAAAATCATGCCGAATACCGCTTCACCAGTACTCGATACAGGGGTAATTCGGATATTGACACTTGCGGGGCAATCAAGTGCATCATGAACCTGAAGAACCATATGACCATGAACCTCAAACGCTTCATGATACGCTACTTCGTTGCACTCTGCCCGGGTCTCGTTCGCAAAGGGATCTGGGGCGACATCGATGGCATCATGAACGATCGCCAGCATGAATAGGATATCGAATTCGTCGACCAGAAGACATCACCCAGGAGCACAACTGAAGCTTCTGTAATCCGCTCGGCTATTCATGAGCACCATGCTGTCTTGGGGCTGGCGAGTCCAGCAGAGAAGCTATCAGAAATGAAAAACGATGTAAAAGGATACTATCCCCTCATCCTGTGCTATTTCATGTTCCTGAACCTCTAGCCGAAGAAAGCTTTCAAACCATCAGAAACATTCGACGACAGCAACTCCACTGGAAACATAGCCGTTCGCAGCTGATTTTGCACCGAGTTGCGCGACGCGCTTGTCGCATGCACCCTGTAGCCGTCGCCTACGCATATGTTTATTTGCGAACGGCATTCAAATAGGTCACATGTCAATGAAAAGGTGCATTGCATGAACCGTGGATGCGCTGCCTTGCCGTTTGCTGGAAACTGCAGCAATCAAGAGGCACATCGATGAAAAGTTGCGATGCATGGTCCCAGACTCGCTGCCTTGCTGGCTGGCAGGAAACTCCAAAAAAAAATCCCCACACGTCAGAGGCTAAGCAATCCAAACCACTCGAGTTTCGCGAGTCAAGAACGGCGCGATCCCTCTTGTAAACATATCCACATCCAAAAATCAAGTTCCAGGATGGGTCAGTTTAAAGCTTGGGCTCCAGCCATGGTAATAACGCAACCGTGTCATCCTCGATAGCAAGAACAGAATATTCCACTTATTTAACATGAAATATCAACAGCCAGTATAGAATCGCTTCGCGTTCCATTATCGTGACGTATCCGCGAGCGTTTCCGATGGCATCGCATCGATATCCAGAAGCTTTGCTCTGGATGCGCGTCTTCCCCCAAACACATACGACTGCAAACGCGCTGCGGGGCGTTCGCGAGCACTTGCGCAAGCCTAAGGAGATTTTGTTCGACCTTGATTTCAGTCAGGTGTCGGCTGCAACAAGCTTCAGTTCAAAACATATCATTCGCGATGTCGCCATCGGTGCGTCGTCGTTTGCACCGCAGTCGATGTACAGCTGGCGTATCGGTGCTTCTGTGTGCCTTCTTGGTTTCATGAAAATGACAGAGAACTTCATATGCCGCCCGAATGCCGCTAAGATACGCACCACCTGCGGTGGTTGGATGTTTCCGGCTGGTATGCTCGCCGGCAAAGAACAGGCGTCCATCCACTGACTCCGCAGCTGTGTCATAGGCAGCGCCAGAGCTCCCCACCGGAACGTAAGAGTATGCACCTTGAGAATACTGATCTGATCTCCAACGCGTCACAACTGTCTCGAGCGGGTCAGGAGCTTCGGGAAAAGCCAATCGTAGTCGCTGCATAGCGGATGCCGTGATCGCATCATCGCTCAGCATCTCCATGGAATCAGCGGCATCTGCGGGCAGCATACCCATGAGTGCAGGACATCCAATCAATGGCGTAAGGTCCCAGAACATATAGAAGCGTCCATCGTCGTGGGCCACCTCTTCAAGAGGGCATGCAACTCCGAACGAGCACAGCTTTGCGCTCTTTCGATCCGGATGCGTATGTGAAATCCAAAATGCACACGAAAAAAGGAGCACGATTTTGTTGAGGTTGCCATTGCCGACAGCGCGCAGGGCATCACGTTTCCAGACCGGCAACTCAGGGACAAAACGCAATAGTTTCGGGTCACGCAGAACACCGAGTGGTACAGCCAAAATGACGTAGTCTGCCAACTCGACACTGCCGTCACCACAAACAACCCGAACTGTGTCATTCATCCATTCAATTTTCTGCACTGGTCGCCTCAGCTGGATGTTCAAGCCGGTGGCTAGAGCCTGCACGACTTGGTCGAGTCCGCCCTCGACCATGCAGTGCTCACCTTCAAATCCGAAAGGATCATCTTGGTCCCAGTGACAGAGGGAGAGTTTCTCGAGCGGTGCTGCGCATGCGTATTCCAAGTTGGATACGTGCCATCGGACGATTGGCTGAAACTGATCAGGCTGCTGGTGGAGTTTCTGTTTCATGGCTTTTCGAAAAGCGTCTCCCAGAGATATACGATCAGCATCCCGGAGCTTCTGGCGCATTTTCACAGTCTCTTCAAGAATGCTGTTGTAGATGTCTTCGATTTTTGCGTCTAGCTCGGGGTCGAGAACCTCGTGAACACCAGCGAATATGGGACAACTCGGGTCGACTTCGCGTAAATGCAGCCTCAACTGATACAATGCAATTAAACCAAGGGGATTCTGGCGGACTCCGGTGATGATCATGGCACCGAGATCCATAGACGCCTGCCCGAGCGAAGCTCTATGCGTCCAGATTCGACCACCAATCCGCGGACGGGCCTCCAACACCCGGACATCAAATGCTGGCTCGCATGCCCGCAAGTGCCGGGCAGCTGCAAGGCCTGCGATGCCTCCACCGATGACCAAAACTCTTGCAAGCGACTGGACACCATAGCTGGCGAGCTGTTGGAGAGGTATGGCGCCAAAGAGGATCTTGCCTCTCCAGTGCAGGAAACGGAAACAAGCGCGAACGAGTTTGGTATATTCTGATGGTGTCTCCTGCTCAATATCCTCTGTGGATAGCCACTGCGTAGGATTACGCCACCACTTCCGAATGATATGATTTCGCACATCCAGAAAGAGGTCCGTGAGCGCTGATACATACTCGGGGAACTGGGCTGCCTCCTCAGGTTCGATCTCATTGACGGTGATGCCAGACCGCACCACAGCGGCAATATGTTCGCCTGGATTGAAGCAATCAAGCTTTGGCAAGTCACTTTGCGTAGCTGTGTCCACCGCCTCTGCGAGCAACTTCTCGCAGGGCTCTAACCACTTTCGGTAGGTCTTCCCGAGAGCGTTTCCCGCATTCGTTGCCGTCCATGCCAGTCGCTGTTGCTGGGCTATCGGTTGAAAAGCCCGTTGCTGGTGCACCGTATGTATGCCTCCTCCAGCACGTACGCCCTCAAATAGCATAAACAAGTCAATCTGGCGCCAGCCAACCCGAGGAGCCTTTAGTTCAGCGAAGCCCTTCTCGGTCCAATAGCTCGTCAGGGCTCGGTCGAAAGCTGCGCGGCCGATCAGCCGACAAAGCGGGTCATCTGGTAGCGTCGACAAAACTGAGCAATCTTTCATTTGTCTCTCTGTACTACCTTTGACCTAACACAAAGATCCTATTCCCTATGGAAGAGTCTTATGGACACACTTGCGCGGCATGCGCCACTCAGAAGCAAGTCTGCGCGACAAGCCGCGAGGCGAAAAATGCGCGGATCGATGCCGGAAGTGCAGCAACTTTTGGCGATCCGCTTGGGAGACAAAGACAGAGAGAGAACGAGCCGCGAAGCAGCGCAACCATCCCGAATACGATGTGATGGGTATATGTCGCTGCTCACCACTGCTGCATCAGCATACCAAGGAGCTTTACCCGCTCAAGCAGGGGATGCGCTTCAGCGATGCACAGTGCCTCCAACGCTGCGGAGTGCATCTTGCAATCGATGCCATACCTGTTTATCTAGCATTCTGGAATACAGCAGGCAGTATGCACCTACAGCAATCAAATATTCGTTCCAGTAGTGCGGCTCGAGTCCTATGGAAATGCTGTAAGCGCACGCACACTTTTCTTCCATGTGAATAAGCCACGCCATGAGACCAGCGCTCATTGGACGTTCCGGTTCCCGAACAGGGGCATCTCTTGTCGAAGATCATGGAATTGCGCTCGGGCGTTTATCGCGCACACTCAAGCTTCATGGACATCGAATGTACCAATCATCCGATAACGTCGAGCCAACAACCGCAGGGGAATGGTGGAGCTGCTCTGTCTTCCTACGGCGTCTGCAAGGATCCAACAGGCGCGTTGGTTAGACAAGGTACACTGCAGTGTGTTTGAACGAACCATGATCCGCAAATGAATTGTCAAGTCTGACGTTCGCGGAATCTTCAGGTCTGAAGCAGACTCTTGTTTGTTTCCCTGCATGCCGGAACCAATCGTGAACTCGAAGGGTCCCCGGTTCGATGCATCGATCCTAAGCTATCATCATTGTCATCTCGTCCGCCGTGGTGACACGCTCACGGCACGTACCTATGCTCATTTTGTTTTCAGCGACGTGCTCGCTGTATAAGCGCCGTCTAGAAACTTGCGTCTGGCGTGGAAGGCTTCCCTGACGTGAAGCGCTCCCAGAGGCACACCTATACCGTACAGATTAAGAATTCGACTCGCGCAAGCATGCAGCTCCATTGTTCATAGGAAATGCTTCGCTCGGATGCATCTTCACCTACCCGAGGTTGAAAAGCGTCGCAGCATTTTACGAGACATGCGCTTTCATGAGTAAGTTTCTTCAGCGCCAGGACGTACGAAGCCAACACTAGTTCGCCCGTGTTGCTTACCTTGATGTCCATGTTTCCGCCGCAACGTAACTGTCGCCTAAGAGGTCGTATCGCACCAATTATCAAGAATTGGAAGATGTCCAACCGAGGCTTTCGATTTTGCACCCGCATGAAGGCTGGTTGCACAGAACACTGCTCCAAGCCGATGAAAGGTGCTGAACAGCGGGACATAATCAACAATTTCGCTCCCGAAGAGCCAACCACTTCACACAGAAGACTGCTCCATGTTCGTGACAGGTGCATACAAGCGGAAAAAATCAGTGATTTCGCTCTTGTAGAGCCAACAGCATCCCGTAACGGCTGTTCGATTCACGAAGAAGCTCCTCATGTGTGCCGTATTCGACAATCTCGCCATTCTCCATAACCGCAATGCGATCAGCATCTCGAACGCTTGAGAGACGATGAGCAATAAAAATAGTGGTTCGTGGGTACGCGCTTGATGCGAATAGCTCACGAAGACTCGAAAGAATATGAGTTTCATTTTCGGCATCGAGAGCGCTGTATGCTTCGTCGAGTATGAGAACACCCGGCTCGCGGTAAAGCGCCCTAGCGATAGCAAGGCGCTGCCGTTGCCCACCCGACAGATTTGAGCCACCTTCTCCAACCAGCGTTTCGTACCCTGCAGGCAGATCCTTCACAATGAAATCGTGTGCTTTTGCTAATTGGCAACAATATTCAACTTTCTTGGGGTCCATTGGCAAGCCAAACGCAACGTTCTCCGCTACTGAGAAATTCAACATCGGTGCGTCCTGGGGCACCACGCAAACCTGTCGGCGAACATAGTCAAGCGGCATGGATCGGATATCGACACCGTCCAGGTACACGAAACCGCGCTGTGGATCACACATGCGGCTCAATACAGCAATCAACGTTGATTTGCCGGCACCGCTTCCGCCAACGATGGCTACGCGCTCGCCTGGATGAACAGTCATCGTGACGCCACGCAGCACATATTCCGAATCTGGTGCATAGCGGAACCATACGTTCCGTACTTGGATTTTTGATGCGGCTGGTTTGGGAATACTGGAGGTCTCTATTTGAGTACGCTTTTTGGGACGCAGGTTGATAACACGAAACACTCGTCTTGCCGACTCCTCGCCTTCTTTCACATTCCCCAGACCAGAGGCTATCCCTTGCACTGGCTCTATGAGAAATGCCACAGCGGCGATGAAGGAAACGAGCTCTTTCGGCTCGAGATAACCCCAACTGATACAAAGTGCGCTTGCATAGAGCATTGTCAGGACTGTTATAGCGTAGCAAACAGATATAGCAGGTACAATCCCGGCTCGAATAAAATGCATGCGGTTCTTTGCGAGAAGGAGCTCTTTCGCGAATGCTTCCAGTTTTGACGCAGCAAAATCCTGTGCTAAATACAACTGCAGGAGTTGCCGATTCCGAAAAGAGTCTGCAGTCGCTGCAGCGTACCGAGCGAACAGCTTCTGCGCCTGTCTTACATACTGGTCCAGTCTTCGTTCAAGAATCGCATAGACGACAGCCATGAGCGGTGCGGTACATAATATACACAGTGTCAAGGGCAGAGAAACATACAACATATAAGCAAGCATCACGACGAATTGGAGCACGCTGGGCGCAAGCGAGCGGAGAACGAGAAGCATGGCACTACCTACCCGCTCTATCTCCATGGTGGCTTGCATGGAAGCTTCACCAGAGTCTAGGGCGCCCTCCTCTAGACCGAAATCAAGGGCGGACGCAACATAACGCGCCCTGAGCGCGTCTTCGACAAAGTTGCATGTTCGGGATAGCCATACATCCTGACCAAACTGAGATGCTACCCGCAAAAGGAGCGCAACGCTGCAGCCGACCGCTAGTTGGCCCACGTTTGCCAACGAGCCGGCAGCCACGGCCGAGCTTAGACGCCCGAAGAGGCGAATAAGCCACAAAAGGGACGAACTCGACATAAGGGTGCATAGTCCCGAGAAAACAACCTCCTTTGTGTGTGTCCTGATCAAGCTAGCGAAAACCTGAGCCAATTGCCACCGACCAAGGCTTTGAATACCTGCCCCAATAGCCGAGTCGCGGGAGATGCTTTGAAGTTGTGTCACACTGAGCTTTCGCAAGCGCTTTCTAGGAACGGCTACCACTTTCGGAGCCCTCCGTCCCAGAAAGCAAACGACAGGAGACACCAGATATCGCGACTGCTGACAGAGCTGATCGTTGCCACCATAGAACGCAACACTACTCCATAAACTTGGAACGATGAAAGCTAGCGAGCGGCATTCTTGGACAAGGTGCCTTCCCCTTGCCATAGCTTTTGGACTACACCGTTGCTGCTGGCGTCTTCGACAGGGCGCACTGCGGGGCCACTGACCCGCACGGGCTCGACCGTCGAGATGGACGTGCTGCCGGGGTCGTCCCAACCTGCGCTAAACGCTCACTCGTGTCATATTAACATGGAATACCGGACTGGTAGCTCCGTGCCTGCCTTTCTGTCTCTTTCCGGACCTTTTTTGGATGTACATCCTAGACATTCAAGGTGCAGCGACGGGGGATTACGGAT
>Ga0080006_1239790_pt1 | contig 25571 bp, 23 predicted proteins | sample RS3BMetagenome_FD_69209 | JGI IMG/M metagenome (GOLD analysis project Ga0080006, IMG submission 69209) | Ferric oxide microbial mat and aquatic microbial communities from Rainbow Spring, Yellowstone National Park, USA - RS3B (SPADES... ...
AGCTTCAGTTATCATAAATACACGCTTTAATCATTTTATAATTTATAGCATACTAAAACATACTAAAAATAATTTATAATATAATAAAATATATAATAAAATGATAAAAATTTATATAAAATTTTTATAATTGTTTTTGTGGCCACCATACTTTGCATTCTTTCCCATAAAATCCACAATACTGGCATTTCCACTTCTCATTTTCCGGAACCGCTAATGCTTCACGTTCACCCTTCCAGTAGCCTAAGACAAACTTTAATGAATTATTCATATCCTTTTCATCGTATTGGAATTTATAGGTTTTTATCTCTTTGCCCGTAAACTGATTAATATATCTTATATGTAAAAATTCATCAATCTTTTTCATATCAAAAAATGATTTAAAGTATTTATGTATTATAAAATCAAGATTCTGCTCTTCTTTTTTTATTTTCATAGCATCAAGCTGTCTTATAAATTCATCGCTTAAATGAAGCTTTAATGTTCCATAAGTACTCTTAAATTTTTCTTCAGTATAATTCTTCATTAAAATATCATCAAGAAGTTTCTTATATAACATTACCTGTATTTTATGAGTGTGTAATTGTGGTTTATTTGGTAAATTATCATTTGCTTTTGTTTTGTCCTCCCATATTGATATAATTCCATCACGTAACTCTAATTGGTCGATTTTCCCAACAACAGGAAAACCATCAACCGCACCATAAATCTGTATTTCTCTTGATCTTCCATTTTCATAAAGTGTTTCAATTGCGAGTGTGCTTGTATAAAATATTTTATATAACACATCCGCATATGATTTTGGCATTAAGACTACAGGAATATTTGTTTCATTTTCCAAAATTTCATGTATATCTTTGCCTTTTTTTATTTCTGCAGTTACCTTACGCCCAAAAAGGTAGCCGAGCTCCATTTGCTTCTCACACCAAAATTGTGCTGCAATATCTGTGGCTCTTATATTGCTCTTTTTGAGTTTTTTTAGAACATCCATTAAATCAGCCCGCCTGCAGTTTTCTTCATTGCATTTAGCTCAGTATTCACCTCGTTCATCATTTATTTAGTTTTTAATAGCATAATTTAAAAATAGTTTCTATTTTAGACTGCTGTAATTATAGATAAAACTAAGTTGAAGATAAAAAATAAAAAATATAAATTAAGATGAAAAAAAGTATAAAAAATACAAAAAATAAAAAGGAAAAATAATAAAAATAAAAAATAAAATTTATCTTTTCCTCTCAATTGCATATAGTATTAAGAAGATAATACCTATGATGATTAGTAAATAGCTTGCATTAAATGGGTAAAAAAATGCATAACTATATATTAAGGCAATTCCCATTGCTATAAAATATACTGCGATCAGTATTATAATATACGCAGCAACACTTAAAGGAACCTTCATACTATATCCTCTCTTTTCTCTGGATTTTGATACTTCCCTAAATATCATTCCAATACCAAAACCTATAAGCAATCCCGCTGCAATCTGTGTGTAAGCGACTCCAAAACCAAGTCCGATAAAGACAAAAGCTAAAAGAAGTAGGTCTTCCAGTTCCCTCTCTTTTTTTGTTTCCTTATATTCATTCTCTTTGTTGGTTACTTTTTTAGCATTCTTTTTTTCCACAAAACCACCAATAAATACTAAACTGATAACTTTTAATAATCTTTTTGTTTTTTTCTCTTTATTTCATTTTTAGTTTATTTTGTTGTTTATCTTTTGTTATCTGTTTTTTTACAATTTTATATATTATATAAAGCAGGATAAGGAATAAAAGAATATAAATAATGTCTATATTAATATTGCTTGAAGATACTAGATAATATCCAAATAGCATAAGTATAAAATCCCATAGAATAATTCCTAGTGATGAATAAAAGACAAAGTCTTTGAGATCCATTTTTGCAAATCCTGCGGGAAAGCTCATAAATGTCCTTATTACAGGTATAAGTCTAGATATAAAAACTGTTAGTGCCATATTACTGTTGAACCATCTATCAAATTTTTCAACTTCTTCTTGATTCAAGTGAAAAAAGTGTAAATGCTTGTAGATAATATCCTTTCCTAAAATATATCCTATATAATAATCTATAAGTACACCGATAAGACTGCCAAATGTTGCCGCTAAAAATGCTATCGGGAAGGAAAACAAACCCGTACGACTCAAAATTCCTGCTATTGGCATCACAATTTCGCTAGGAACTGGCAGAGAGGTGCTTTCAAGAAGCATTAAAACAAATAATGCAATATACTTATAACCTAATATAAAATTATAAAAATTCGAATAAGCACCTATATATGCAGATGTTGAATTTGTTAAATTAAGTGAGCCCAGTAAATAAATCATATGCAGACTTAAATATAATATTGATATTTCCATATTATCATTTAATATTATCATTAAATATTTTCAATTTTTTAATCTTGCCTAATTTTTGAATAATTTAAAATAATAAAATATAAAAATTATAAATAAAATAAAAATAAAGAATGATATCCTTATATTAATAAATATATAATTGGTTTGGCTTTATATATATATTTTACTTTTTTATAATTTTTTAAATTTATATATCTTTTATATATATCTTTTATATTTCTTATTAAAGTTTTAGTATTTTTAGTATTCTTTATTATTATATATATTTTAATATACTTTCTACTTTATAATAAATAAAAATAAAAATAAATATAAACAAACATAAATATAGAATAAACAAAGGTATAAAATAAATTAAAAAAATATAAAGTGCTTTCATGAAGATAATTTCATTTTATGAAAAAGAAGGAAGGCTTAAGATTAGAGTGGATACTATTGAAGATTTATGGACCATACAACGTATAATATTTTCAGGTGATACTGTAAAATCTGAATCTCTGCGCAAGTTTAAGGCTAGCGACAGTGATAAGGGAGAACTAAAAGAGGTTGTAATAAAAATAATTGTTGAAAAAACTGAATTTGATAAAATGGCAGATCGGCTGCGTATAGCTGGAAAAATTGTTGAAGGTAAACCAATCGAATATGTACGCCTGGGAAGCTATCATACCCTAAATATTTCTGAAGGCGATACTTTAGAGATAACAAAAAATAATTGGCCTAATTATATAAAAGAGTTGATTAATGAAGCTGTTAAAAATACTAAAAAGGCTATACTAGGTATAATTGTTGTTGATGATGAAAAAGCACTTTTTGCATATCTGCTGAATTATGGAATAACATTCGAAAATGAAATTTATAGTGGTTTAAGCAAAAGGCTTTCACAAAAAGATTTTCAAGAGCAGGAAAATAAATATTATCAAAAAATTCTTGATTTATGTAAGAATATGAAAGTGGACACTATAATTATTGCCGGCCCTGCATTTACAAAAGAGAACATAAGAAAGTTTGGGACTGATTCTGGATTTTTAAAAACTATTAATAAAAAAATAGTATTTGAAGATGCCAGTAGTGCGGAAAGAAGTGCTGTTTATGAAATAATTAAAAGCGAAAAAACTGCTTCGCTTCTGCAATCAGAAAGAATAAGAAAAGAGTTTATTTTAATGGATGAATTTTTAAATTATTATAATATAGGCAAGGGTAAATTTGGTATTGATGAAATAAAAAATGCTATAGAAAATTTTGAGATAAAAACATTGCTTGTAAATGATGTTATGCTTGGGGATCCTAAAATACAGGAGTTGCTTGCATTAGCTGAAGAAAGAAAAATTAAGATAGAAATCTTTAATACAGATGATGAAGTAGGTGTTCAATTACATTCATTTAAAGATATTGCCGGTTACTGATTATTTTATAATATAATCTAAATTCATAATCCACAATTTCATTTATGATATAAAATAAAATTTATGCTCTATATATCTATGTGATATTAAAAAGTGTTTTGTGTATAACTTTTTTTGTATAATATTATATATTATTTTTATTGTAGTTTTGCTGCAATGTATGAAAAATAGACTTCCTGTATAACTTCTTCAGGTAAACCCTTTAACAACTCTACAAAATTTATCTCCTTCTTTGAAGCTACAATTATAATATTTCCTGAAAGATAACCTGTGTTTAGTAAATATACTTTAAAATATTTTTTTAGTACTGATATCATATTATTTATATTGTTGTGTGGTGTTTTAACGAAATTTATTGCTAATATACCATCTTCTTTTAAAAATTTATATACTTTTTTTATAAAATCCTCCTTATAAAATCCACTTGGTATCTTATCATCTACATATGCATCTAATATAATTAAATTATAAAAATTTTCAAAATATCTTATATTTTTATTAAAATATTTTATACCATCAATTTTAAGCAATCTTAGTTTTTTTAATACGTTCTTCGGAATCAATTTCTTAGTAATCTCTATCATTGCATTGCTAGTATCAAGCGCTATAACCTTTATATTATCATATACATTAATCATCTGATATGGTATTGTTCCTGCACCCAAACCTATCAAAAGAATATTTATCTTGCCATTATTTTTAAATAAATTAGGTAAAGGTATAAAATAATCCCAGTATCCGTTAACAAGAAGGGTATCTAATTTTAGTCTTGAATAAACTATCTTATTATAAGTTATTATTTTTTCATCTCCCTTTTCTATAAGTTCTATCTGATTTCCATCTTCATTAATTGTTAATGCACTGCGCTTAAATATTCTATCTAAAATTGACAGATAATCATCTATTTATATCGATAATTAATATTAATAATTAAAAATATAAATTTTAAAATATAAGTTTTAAACAATATAAAAATAAAATTATATAAGAATAAAAAAATATATAAGAATACTAAAAAGAGGTTTATTCAAAGCTCATAGCTAATTTTATATCTGATGTATCAACTGTTTTACGTTTTGCATGTTTAGCAAACTTTACTGATCTTGTAGCAATCTTATATGCCATCTTATTAATATTTGAGTGAAAAGCAATAACCGCTTCATCGCTAACTCTATCTGCACCTGCTGCTTTAAGAATCTTTTTTATTGTCGATGTAGAAATATACATAAAATCCCCTTTTTAAATTATTATTAGATTTATTATTAAATTTAAAAATTTAAAAATATTTTATAAATAAAAGAGACAATTAAGTATTTAAATCAAATGTAATTTTTTTGATTAGTGGAATATACTAATATATTTGGGTTACATTCCAGAAACATATGGATAAAGTGATATTCATAAAATAAAGATATCTATAAAATAAACAAGTTTATGTATTGAGAATTAAATAATAATCAGGGTATTTGTGCAAATATCTTTTCTGCTAGATCTTTTCCAAGAAGCCTTATAACCACTGTCTTGTTATCTTTTATATCTTTTACTTTCTTAATTCCAGCACTATATAATAACCTTGCTCTAACCCTTCCGATCTGCTCTAATCTTACCAAATCAAGAAGCTCCTCTTTGATTCCGTATCTTAATCTTACTCTAATATTAATCAATTCATGTGTGCTTATACCTTTGAGTTTTGCAAGCTCTATAGCAGAGTAGATGAGCCAGTCAGCATTCATTATCTTGCTGTGGATTTCTCCAGGTGTAATATGGTAAATAGACATTATTTCATTTTCATATTTTTCTGAGATCCAATCATTCAGCATTAAAGCTGTACTTATAACTTTTAATGGATCATAATAACCATAATCTAGCCTTTCATATTTTTCATATATACTGATTCCAAAGTTTGAATAAATTGGGTAAAGTGCTTCAGCCTCTTTAACCTCATGTACATAAGGGCGCATTTCAAGCGTATTTGCAATCAAATATAATATTCCTTTTGGATCGTGCATATCTAATATAGGTTCTAGTGCATCAATAATCCATTTTGCAGATATAGGATCAATATAGAGTTCATTAACCTTCTTGCCTATCCTTGTTGCATAAAAATTATTTTCTTCATCTTTCTCTATAAAACCAAAGCTCAATAGCTCATTGCATATTTCATCAATTATATTATCTATATGTTGAGTGTTTTTATATTGAAAGCTGTAGAAGCTTTCACTTAAAAATTCAGAAATCATTTTTTTATTATTAAGAAAATCTTCTGCTATAAACGCGAGTATATGCGTTCTTAGGACGGGAAGAACCCCGAGTTTAGATTCTATATTATCTGGTTTTGCATTTATATATTTTTTAAATAATTCATTCTTTTTTTCTTTTGTGCTTGCTATAACTGCTGCCCTTCCCTCTTTGTCATATTTTGGCCTACCTGCTCTGCCAAAAAGTTGTAGTACTTCATTAACACTTAGCCCTTCGCTATAATATGAATTATACCTACTTAAGTCTCTTACTAAAACAGTGTGCGCTGGGAAATTAACACCATAACCAAGAGTGGTTGTTGCGCAGATAACTTTTATTAAGTTTTCCTTGAAGTTATCTTCTACAATCTTTCTTTGCTCATTCGTTAATCCAGCATGATGAAAAGCAACACCATTCTTAACTAAATTTGAGAGTTTAATACATTGTTCAGTAGGTTTGTCAATTACATCTAAAATTTTTTTACTGATTTTGTCAAGCTTTTCTATTTCTTCATTTTTCAATCTTTCTGAAATAAGCTTTGCTATTCTTTGTGCGCCTGCTTCAGCATTTCTTTTTGTTGCATAAAATATTATTATCTGTTTGTTCTTATTTAAAGTGTCTTCGGTTATTAAAAATTCTGGAACATCTGAATTTCCTAAAAGTTCTTCAATAACCTCTTTGTTTGAATTTGATTTATAATAAAATTTATTCTTGTATATAACTCCCTTTTTCAATTCTATCGGCCTATAATCACTTGAGATTAGAGATGCATTTAGCCAATCTGATAGTTCTTCAGCATTGCCGATTGTGGCACTTAATGCAATAATCTGTATATTTGGTATCTTTTTCAATTTAGTAATTAAAACCTCCAATGTTGGACCTCTATTAGCATCATCCAGCATATGTACTTCATCAAATATTACACAGCCTATATCTTCTATCCAGTCAATTTTATGTCTTATTAAACTATCAAATTTTTCAGTAGAAACAAAAAGCAGGTCATAATCCTTTAATGTTGGGTCTATGGTATCAAAATCCCCTATAGATACTATAGATCTAATATAAGGATAAGTTTTTTTGAATTCCTCATATTTTTCAAGCACAAGTGCACGCATAGGTGCAATATATACCGCTTTTTTACCAGTTCTTATTATTGTATTTATAGCAGCTATTTCCGCTATTAATGTTTTGCCACTTGCAGTAGGCGCAGAAACAATAATATTTTTACCGTCAAGCAGCCCATTTGCTATTGCAGATTCCTGTGGTGGTGTAAAATATTTTATCTCTCTACTCTGTAGGGATTCAATTATTTCGTTAGGAACTTTTCCTATTAAATCTGTAATTTCCATGAATATCATTTGTTTAAACAACAAAACAATAACAAAAATAATACTTTTAAAATATTTAAGATGAAGATTTAAAATAATAAATAAAATAAAAATAAATGAATAAAATAAAAAATAATAATAATAAAAATATATAACAAAAATAAATTTAATTAGATTTCATATTTCAAGTTATATTTCAAGTATGTTAATATTCTAAATATAATATTCTAAAATATAATTATTTTATTTTAAACCAAAGATTATCTGCGCCTATTGGCTCCTCTATATTATTTGCAGGTTCTAAATTATTAAATAAATCAATTCTTTTTACATTTTCCCTTATTCTTCTTACATTGAAAATATGCATGTTGTATAAATAACTACTTTGTTTTGTTTTATTATTTATTTTTATATTATCTGGTTTATTGTCTGCTTTTCTAATTTCTTTTTTAGTATTAAAAATTAATAGATCTAAACTATGAATATTAAAATAAGGAGCGGTTCTAAAAATAAACTTATTACTATTTCTAACATTTATATATTTTTTAGATTGTTTATTTAATATACTCTTTAAATTATTGATTTTTTTAATGTATACTTTTGAACTTAGTAAAGTGTTAATATTAAATCTCCTATTTTTTATCGCTTCTATTAAATTTGATAAATTCATTATTTTATTATAATCCACTGCTTTTAAATTCTCAATTTCCTTCATTAGCCTATCATTTATATTCCTAAATTCCTGTATACTTTTATCATGAAGCTGATATATTATTGACCGTAGAGAAAATAAGTTAGATGATATTTTTTTAGATAACTTCCTATTTTTTATTATATCACTATATATAGCATAAATAGATGCATAACTATTATTTTTGAATAGCTTATATTTTTGTAATAAATCACTCTGCAATCTAGGATTTGTATAATCTAAAAAAGTATTATTCTCAAGAATTCTTCCATTTATCTTTTGTGTAGAATTAGCAGAAGCACCTCTCATCAAACTATTTTTTGTATTATTTTTATTAATATTATTTTTATTAGTAATTATATCTTTACCATCAACGTTTTTGCTTATAAAGCTGTTATTTGTATTAAAATTTTTTGCACCTCTTTGTGGCATTAAATTATTGCTTATAATATTAAATAATGCAAATACCTCTTTTTTATTTGATCTAAATTTAATTACCTTATTCTTTTTAGCAGGTTTTATTAGTAAAAGATAATAAAGTCTATTCTTTTTAATCTCCATATTCTGTATTCCTAAATAAGGTATTCGATGTGTTTTAAAGAAACCTATATTATACAAGTGTTTGTCAGTTGCAATCATATATAAATTCGGCAATCTAAATACTTTTGTAACTATACTAGGCGCTTTTAATAGAGTGGTTTCGCTGCCAGTAAAGCTTAGGTTTAATTTTTTGCCAAACATATCGCATCCTATGTATATTTTTATTTATTTTTTATTTATTTTTATTATTTATTAATTAAAATTATTATTTATTAATTAAATATATTTATTCTTTTTATTTTATCTTTTTATTTTATATTTATAATTTATCTTTAATTACTCATATTTATATTTTATGTTTAATAAATATATATCTATGTTTTCATCCAATTTTTTCTTTATTAATAATTAGAATAGCAGATTAATTTACTGTGTAATAGTTATTATCTTTATATAATTTTTAGATTTTATAATTATTTAAATTTCTATTCCTACGCTTTAATCATCAGTATAAAAAGTATAAGATTTGCAGTTTTAGAATACAAAAAGTTTATATAAGTATGTTTTTCATACAGTTAAAGGAAAACGAAAGATTTAAATATCTTATTGTACAGTATATTATTAGCTATTTTTAGAAAGATTTAAAGATTTTTTGATGTTTGTCCAAAATTTTCAAGATAATAATATTACTATTTTAATGCTTAATGTTAGGTGATACTATGTCAAATAAAAGTAAAAAATCTAAAATGAAAAAGAAAGTAATAAACAAAAAAACTCTTGAGGAGGAAGCCAAGAGAATTGTTGTTAAAGATAAAAAGCTGAGTATAGAGCCGATTAATGCTAATCGTTCTGCTGAGAAGGAGGAAGAAAAGGCAGAGGTATATAATCAGCCATATGCTCCCCATCATGATGTTAAAGGTGCAGAGAGGGTAACTGTATGTCCTAGCTGCGGAAGTACTGATTTGATATTTGACAGCGAGCGTGGAGAGCTTGTATGCAATAATTGTGGTTTGATTATAGAAGAAAATATCAGCGATCAGGGTCCAGAATGGAGGGCTTTTGATACAGATCAAAGAAATTCAAGGGCGAGGACGGGTGCGCCAATGAAGTATACAAAATCAAATAAAGGTCTTGTTACTGAAATTGACCTTTATAATAAAGATATAAGAGGGGTTAAAATACCATCAAAGAGGCAGGCGCAGCTATACAGAATGAGGAAGTGGCACAAGAGGGCGAGTATAGCAAGCTCCAGTGAGAGAAACTATTTGATTGCATTGCCTGAGTTGAACAGGGTTGCAAGCTATCTTGGCCTGCCAGAAAACATAAGGGAAAATGCGGCTCTCTTATACAGGAAGTGCGTTCAGAATAACCTTATTAGGGGTAGACCGATTGAGACTGTAGTTCAAGCGGTAATATATGCTGCATGCCGTGAAGCAGGTATGCCAAGAACCCTGGATGAGATTGCAAATATATCAGGTATGCCAAAGAAGGAAATAGGAAGGGCTTACAGGATAATAAGCCATGTATTGAACCTGAAAATACCATTGACAGACCCTCAAGCATACGTGCCTAGATATGTTAACGCCTTGAAGCTGAGCAATGAGGCTCAGGAGAAATCATATGCGCTCCTTAAGGAGGCTATGAAAAAAGGCTTGGTATCTGGCAGAAGCCCAACAGGAGTGAGTGCCGCAGCCGTTTATATAGCTAGTGCTATGACCGGCGAGCGCAGAACTCAAAAAGAGGTTGCCGATGTAGCTGGAGTTACTGAAGTTACAATAAGGAACAGGTATAGAGAGCTTAAGGACAAGCTCAACATCAATGTAAATCTCTGAGCTTGCGTGTAGCCCATGCTTGAAATTAATAAGACAGCGGGCTTGATTGCTCTGTCTGTTCTTTTTATTTTTTTCATTTCCTCTATTTTATTAAATTATCAAAATATCTCTATTAACACTACAAATAATACTGCAAACAATACAAATAGTTTATCAAATACTACTTCAAATAATATTTTTAACAGCAGTTTAAAAAATACACTTTCGATTATTAATGAGGTTAATAATAGCGCATATATAATATTCTATCCTAATTTAACGAGCTCGTATAAATATATCAAAGAAGCAGAGAATATATCATCAAAAAATTTATCTCTTGCATTATCTTTGCTAAATAAATCTAAAAATAACGCACTAATACAAGAAGAATTATTAAATAAAAATAAAGTGTTTGTATTTATAATTACTTTAATTATTACAATTATAACAATAGTAATTCTATATTTTATTATTTTCAAACATTAAAAAATAAAAATCAGATTTCAATAAACAGTCTATTTTGAAGATAAAATTCCTGAAATTTTTAAAAACATTTTTAATTCTTTTTGTAAGTTCGTTACTTACTTAACTAAACAAAAATTTTAAGGTATATTTAAAAAGCTATCTTTAAAATAATAAGTGTTAAGTGAATGTTAAGTGAAATTAGGATTTGCTTTAAGGTTTTAATAAAAAAATAAAATTTTAAAATTGTTTATTGTTTATTTTGTTTTTAAGGATCTGTAGAACCTATAAGAACCTGTAAACTGTTATCAATTAATTTATTATTAATTTATTATTTATTTTTATTAATTTAATTCATTTGTTATTTAATTTATTATTTAATTTATTTATTATTTATTTGATATTATTATTTATGTTTATTATGTTTATTTATGGTAAAGGTGGTGATATGGAAGATATAGAACTCGGGGGAACCTATGAAATAAAGGTTGATGCAAAGGATGCACGGGATGATGGAATAGGACGTATAGGAAATTTTGTAATATTTATTAAGAATGCTAAAACTAGAATTGGAAATATATATAAGGTAAAAATTACCAAGGTATATAGAACATTCGCATATGGGGAACTTGTTGACAATAAAGGTAACGAAAACAATATCATTCTTTAATATCTTCTGAGAAATTAAGTAAAAGAGAACGAAAAGCTTATATAAATATATGTAAAAAGATAATTAATCTTATTTTTATTTTATTATTTTGAATTTTGTTTGATCTATAATAATATTTAATATTTTTATTATTAATTTTTATTATATTTGTTTTTTGTGAGGTGGACTTTATGGAATTTGATATCAAAGATTATGAGAAGTTAAGGAAAGGTACAACAACTATTGGAATAATCTGCTCTGATGGCGTTGTTATGGCTGCAGACAAGCGCGCAACAGAGGGCACTTTTATTGCAAGCTCAGAGACGCGAAAGGTGTGGAAGATTGACAATAATTTAGCAATGACAATTGCTGGCGGTTTAGGTGATGCTCAAGAGCTTATCAGGATACTCAAAGCTCAAAACGAAATATATAAAATGAACGAAGGAAAACCTTTATCTCCAAGATCTGCTGCTTCAATGCTTTCTATGCTCATGCAGGAAAATAGAATGTATCCATTTTATGTTGGTTTAATAATAGGGGGCATAGATGATACAGAAAGCCAGCTCTTTTCAATGGACCCAGTCGGTGGTTATACACAGGAATCTAAATTTGTTTCAATAGGTAGTGGTGAATCCTTAGCATTAGGTTACATAGAAGATCATTATGATAAAAATATGACAATAAAAGATGGTCTGAAGATAGCAGCTAAAGCTCTAACTATTGCAATGAGGAGAGATTCAGCAACCGGTGATGGAATAATTTTAGCGTCTATTACAAAATCAGGATATACTGAATATACAGGGAAGGATGTAGAGAAATTTTTACCCTTAAAATAATTAATTAAATTAACTTGAATCAATTTAGTAAAAAAAGAAATATCAATCTTTTATTATTTTTTCTTATTGTTTTTGTTATTTATCTATAATTATTTTTTTAATTAATGTTATCTATTGATATTTAATGTTTTAATATTTACATAATATTTGACATTTATATATTATTTTATTATTTTACAATATTATCAGTGGCTAGTATTTATATTTTGGTTGTATATTTTGATTAATTAGTAATTTACAATTTTGTTATCATTTTATTATTATTTTATAATTATTTTATAATATTATTTTTCTTTTTTAGATTTGTTATATAAATTAAAAGTAAATCAAAATAAATGCTAAAAATAAGCCAATATGGTTTTTGATTCAACATTCAACATATATTTAAAATTGATGAAACTTTAATGAGTGATTTCTTGATAGAAGAGAAGAAAGATAATTCGGAAAAGCAGTATCATGAGGAGTTCTTTAAAAAAGTATTGTCTATGTTACCTCAAAAAGTGGAGGTTACAAAAATAGAGTTTGAAGGCCCTGATATAGTTATATATGTTAAAAATATAAAAGCGGTTTATGAAGATGATAGTGTTATTAAGAATATTGCTGCATCATTCAAAAAGAAGTTTATTGTGAGAAGCGAGCCGTCAGCCTTGCTAGATCCTGAAAAGGCTTTGGAGATAATTAAGCAGTTAATACCCCCTGAAGCCGGTGTTAATAATATAAGGTTTATACCTGATTTTAGCGAAGTTTATATAGATGCTATGAAGCCAGGTCTAGTTATTGGAAAAGAGGGCAATACGCTTAAAGCTATAATAATGCAAACTAGTTGGATTCCAAAGGTATTAAGGACCCCAACAATAGAGAGTACAATTATACCCAGCGTGCGCCAGCTTTACTTTAACGAGAGCGCTTTTAGGAAGAAGTTCCTGCTCGGTGTTGGCAAGAACATCAATAAAGTAGTAGCAAAAAGCGAGTGGCTGAAGGCGACAGCTCTTGGTGGTTTTCAAGAAGTTGGTAGAAGCAGCCTTTTGATGGAGACGCCGCATTCAAAGATAATAATAGATTGTGGGCTAAGTCCAGAACCTTCAGTAAAAGGTGTTGATGCCAACCTTAATTCTGATGAAAATAAGGCATTTCCATATCTTGATAGCGCAAATATCTCTATAAATGATATTGATGCGGTTGTGCTAACCCATGCACATATGGATCATATAGGTTTTGTTCCCTATTTATTCAAATACGGTTATGATGGCCCCGTTTACTGCACGCCCCCAACAAAGGATCTTGCGGCATTACTATTAAATGATTATGTGAAGCTTGTGCAGAGGAATGGTGGTACACTACTTTACGATGAAAAAGATATTAGAAAGATGCTAATGCATATGGTGACTCGTGAATATAATGAGGTAACAAATATAACCAATGAAATAAAACTTACATATCATAATGCAGGCCATATCTTAGGTAGTGCAACTGTTCATCTCCACATAGGAGAAGGATTATATAATGTAGTTCATACCGGTGATATGAAATATGGATTTACAAGATTATTTGATTCTGCAGAAACAAAATATCCAAGAATTGATACTCTATTTATTGAGAGCACCTATGGTGCTGCAAACAATGTCACTCAAAACAGATATGAAGCAGAAAGTGCATTAATAAATGAAATAAAAACAACAATAAATAATAAAGGAAAAGTTTTAATTCCTTTATTTGCCGTTGGAAGAAGTCAGGAGATAATGTTAGTCTTAGAAAATTATTTTGGAAATGAAAAGAACAAGATTGATGTTCCTATATATTTAGATGGTATGATCCTAGAAGCAAGCGCAATACATACCGCTTATCCTGAATATTTAAAGGAAAATATTAAAAATAGAATATTGAGCAATAGATCGCCATTCGAAAGTGAAATATTTGAAGTTGTAAAGGGTGAGCGAGATGAGGTTTTTGAAAAAGGTCCGGCAGTAATACTCGCAAGTGGTGGTATGTTGAACGGTGGTGCCAGCGTTGACTATTTCAGAAATATGGCAGAAGTAGAAAACAACACTTTAATTTTTGTTGGATACAACAGTTCAAATTCGCTTGGTAAAAGACTTCAGAATGGTTTAAGCGAAGTTGCGCTTCCCGATGATGAGGGGCATTTAGTACCATTAAAAATAAAATTAAAAATAAAAACTGTTGAGGGCTTCTCAGGTCATAGCGATAGAAGGCAACTTATGAATTTTGTTCAGGATATATCGCCAAAGCCAAAAGAGGTCTTTACTATGCATGGTGAAGAACATAGTTGTGAGGATTTTGCAAGATCAATAAGCCGCTCTTATCATATAGATGCAAGAGCACCAATGAATTTAGATACAATAAGATTAAAATAATAGATAAATAAGCAATACAGATAAATTTTCATTTTAAATTTTATATAGAAATTATAAACTATATAAACTAAAACAGGCTAAAAAATCCCTTTTTTTTATCTTCTTTTTTAGAATCTAACTCTTTAAATTTTTCTATAAGTGCTTTTTGCTCTTGATTAATATGCTTTGGAATTTCAACATTTATATTAATTATTTCGTTTCCTACATAACTACTATTAAAGTGTGGCATTCCTTTACCTTTTAATATTAAAGTATCACCTGTCTGAGTACCTGCAGGTACTGTTATACTTTCTTCATTATCAAGAGTTTTTACTTTTATGGTTCCACCTAATATTGCAGTATAGAATGGAATGCTTACATCTATATAAAGATTATCTCCATTCCTTTTGAATATTTTATGCGGCGTTACTTCAATATCAACATAGAGATCGCCAACACGATCCTTGCCATAATCTCCCATACCTTTAAGCCTTAATCTAGTTCCATTATCAACTCCTTTTGGCACCTTTACAGCAATTTTATCATATTCTGTGATCTTTCCACTTCCATTACATACTTTGCATAGCTTTTCAAATGTTTTTCCACTTCCTCCACATTTTGGGCAGATCTGTATTGTCTGCATTATTCCGAATGGTGTTCTTCTTGTTGTTTTTATCTGTCCGGTGCCGTTGCATCTATCGCAGGTTATTATTTTGCTTCCTGGCTCAGCTCCAGTACCATTGCACCTATCACATTTTTTAACATGCTTTATACGGATTGTTTTTTCAGCTCCAGCTGCCGCTTCTTCAAGCGAAACTGAGACTTTAGTAAGCAAATCATTTCCTACATCAACATTCCTTGTTCGTTGATTTCTATTTTGTCCAAACCCAAATATATCAAAAATATCCCCTGTTTCAAGGTTATCAAAGCCAAAATTCTGAAATATATCATTGATATCAAATCCTCTAAATATATCCTCTTCACTGAAGTGCTGGTTGAAATTTTCAGGACCATATCTATCATACTGTGCTCTTTTTTCAGGATCACTCAAAACCGCATATGCCTCATTAATCTCTTTGAATTTTTCTTCTGCGTTTTTATCCTTATTTCTATCTGGATGGTATTTGAGCGCCAGTTCTCTATATTTCTGCTTTATTTCATCTAAGCTTGCATTTCTACTGACGCCCAAAATTTCATAATAGTCTTTTGTCATTATTATTCCTTTTATGATTATTTATTTTTACTTTTCAACTTTGAAATCTGCATCTGATGCACCGCCTTTTTCATCCTTCGGGCCTTCATTGCTATTTGGACCAGGTCCTGCTTCCTCTCCAGATGTACCTTTATACATGCTTGCTCCAATGTCCTCAAGTGCATTCTTCAATGCATCCATCTTTATTTTTATACCTTCATAATCTTCTTTATTAAGTACATCTTTAAGTTCTTCCTTTGCTGTATTAACTTTATCACTAACCTCTTTTGGAATTTTGTCCTTATAATCCTCTAATGTTTTTTCAGTTGTATAAATCAGAGATTCAGCCGTATTTTTAAGCTCTACTTGTTCTCTTAATATCTTATCCTGCTCTTCATATTTCTTTGCTTCCTCCATTTTCTTTTCAATATCCTCTTTATTCATTTTATGTGGTGCAACAATGTCCATGCTCTGTGCTTTTCCTGTTGCTTTATCCTTTGCGGTTACATGTAATATACCGTTTGAGTCAATATCAAAAGTTACCTCTATTTGTGGTACTCCCCTTCTTGCAGGTGGTATTCCCTTTAATGTAAATCTACCTAGATCAACATTATCTTTCGCCATTGTTCTTTCTCCTTGTACCACATGTATATCAACATCTGTTTGAAAATCTGCCGCTGTTGTAAACACCTCTGATTTCTTTACAGGTATTGTTGTATTTCTTTCGATTAATTTTGTTGTGATGCCACCTAATGTTTCAATTCCAAGTGATAATGGGGTTACATCAAGCAATAAGATATCCTTAACCTCTCCTGTTAAGACACCACCTTGTATTGCTGCTCCAAGTGCAACGCACTCCATTGGATCAACACCTCTTTCAACTTTCTTGCCGAATAACTGCTCGACATATCTCTGAACTATGGGCATCCTTGTTGGTCCACCAACGAGAATAATCTTGTCTAGATCTGTTGCTTCAAGCTTGGCATCCTTCAATGCTTGTGTTATTGGCTTTGTTGTTCTTTCCACAATAGGCAAGACAAGGCTCTCAAGCTTGGCTCTGGAAAGTGTATATGTAAAGTTAAATGGATTGTTTGATGCATCTTTTGATAAGAAAGGTAGATTAATATCTGTATTGAGTGTTGTTGAAAGCTCGATTTTAGCTTTTTCAGCAGCTTCTCTTAACCTTTGCATTGCTTGTATATCTTTTGTTATATCAATATTATATTTGCTTTTTATTTCATTCACTAAAAAGTCGACTATTGCTTTATCCATATCAGTACCTCCAAGCTGTGTATCTCCACTTGTAGCTTTTACCTCAAAGACACCCTTTCCAAACTCCATTATTGTTACATCGAGCGTTCCTCCACCAAAATCATATACTAATATTTTCATCTCTTTTTCTGATTTGTCAAGACCATAAGCAAGTGCCGCTGCGGTAGGCTCATTTACAAGTCGTACTACCTCTAAGCCTGCAATCTCTCCAGCATCTTTTGTAGCCTGTCTTTGGTTATCATCAAAGTATGCGGGTACTGTAATAACTGCTTTTTTAACCTCCTCTCCCAAGAATGCCTCTGCATCTTTCTTAATCTTTTGCAATAAAATTGCAGAAAGCTCTTGTGGTGTGTAGCTCTTTCCATATATATTATATTTATAGTCGGTTCCCATCTTTCTTTTGAATGCGGTTACAGTTCCTTCTGGATTTGCAACTGCTTGTCTTCTTGCAGGTTCTCCAACCAGCCTTTGGCCATCTTTTGTAAATGCTACATAGCTAGGGAATGCCTTCCCATATAAAGTTATACCCTCACTGCTGGGTATTATTGTAGGTCTGCCACCTTCAAGCACTGCGGCAGCAGAATTTGAAGTTCCAAGATCTATACCTATTATTTTCATTTTCATCACTCTAAAATATTTTTAAATATTATTTAAATATCATTTAGATATCATTTAGAATTATTTAATTATTTTAAATTTTATTAAAATTTTAATTACTATTTATTTTATTTATTTTATTTTTTATTTTCTTTTTTGTTATCTTCAATTTTTTCATTATTATCTTCATTATTTTTATTGCTTTCATTGTTCTTTGTATCATTGCTTTTTAGATCGCTGCTATTCTTTGCTATTATAACTGATGCTGCTCTTAAGAGAATATCATTTAGCATATAACCTTTTTTAATTACACTTATTATTGTGCCGTCCTTTTTTGTATTATCCTCTTGTACTAATATAATTTCATGTAAATAGGGATTGTAAATTCCATCAGTTTTAATCTCTGTTAATCCATTCTTTTTCAATATATCTAATAAATTCGAGTATATTAATTCTATACCTTTTGCTGTGTTTTCATCATTTGATTTTTTTATTGCAATTAAAGCTAACTCAAATTCATCAAGCACTAAAAGTAGTTCTTTCATAAGGTCTGCTTTTCCAGTTTGCTTTGCCATTAATAAATCTTTGCTTATCCTCTTTTTATAATTGTCAAATTCCGCAGTTAATTGCAGTATTCTTTCCTTGCAATTCTTTTCTTGATCCTCTTGGTTTTTGTTTTCTTCTTTGTTCTCATTTCCTTTTACTTTATTTTCTGGTTCGGTTGTTTGATTCTGCTTTTCTTCACTTTTTTCTTTTTTTTCTGATTTATTATTATTTTTATTTTCTTTATTATTGTTATTTATGTTTTCCTTATTTTTTGAGTCATCTATCTCATTTTTATTATTTTCAAACATAACTTCACCCTAATTATTAATTATATTTTTATTTATTTTTATTTATTTTTTTTATTTATTTTTATTGTAGATTATCATAGATTTTTTGATTTGATCTTTTTACTCATAATTTTATCAAGTAGCTCTGCCGCTTCAATCATTCTTTTGAATTCTCTATCTAAGTCATATTCCAGTTCTTCAATTGTCCTTGACATAATCATACCTCTTAAGAAGTAATATCTGCCTTTTTTTACTATCAAACCCGCATTGATTAATCTATTTAAATGATAGATTATAGTGCTCCTTGCAAGCGGATAATTAAGCATTTCTTTAAGCTTTAAGCTTGTTATACCTTCATTTTTATATGCTGCAATTATAAACTTTTTTAAAATTTCAGTTTCAATTCCCTCTTCATCATCTTTGCTGGATAGTCCTAGCTCTAAGCAGAACCATTTCAGGATATCTTCTTCCTGTTTTTTCATTGGCTTTTCTACAGTGTTAATTTCTATTTTTACCATGTTTACTATTTATGTTCAAAAAGATTTAAATATTTTTCGTTTTTTATTAATATTAGTTGAAATGTCAAAAAAAATTTGACAGGTGATAAATATGGAAAGAGATGAAAATAATAAAAAAGGGAGAAATAAGCAAGATAGAAGCATACTACCATATTTCGGTGATGAGTTCTTCCCAGAATGGTCTGGCATGTCTAGGCTCTTTGATCACTATATGAGGGAGATGGATGAATTATTCAACATGCCACATATACTACCGGCACGTGCATTCAGGAGTTTTTATCCAAGTTTTCCACATGTAGATATAATAGACCTTAAAGATTCATTTAGAGTGAAAGTAGATTTACCAGGAATCGAAAAGGATAAAATAAAATTGAATGTATCTGATGATGCGATAGAGATAACTGCAAAAAACACAGAAGAGAAGGAAGAAGAAAAAGAAGGCTACTATAAAAAAGAGAGGAGTATGTATGGATATCACAGAATATTAAACATGCCAGAAAAGATTGATCCATCTACAGTGAAGGCAACTTATAAAGATGGAGTATTGCAAATCAATGTACAGAAATCAAAAACAAACAGAAAAGAAATAAAAATAGAATAATCCTTTTATTTATTTTTTATTTTTATTTGTTTTTTATTTATATTTTTTCTATTATTTTCTATTTTTTAATTTATATTAAATTAATTTATATTAAATTTATAATTTAATTTATATTATAAAATTATTTGCGTGTTCTTTCTCTCGTTTATCTCTTTTTTTAAGTCAGATATAAATGCATCTTTATTTAAGCCCTGCTTTTGTTTTCCGCTTAAAATTCTCACTGATACCGTTCTATTCTCAGCCTCCTTTTTTCCTACTATAATCATATATGGTATCAACTTCAATTGTGCCTCTCTTATTTTATAATCTAGCGTCTTGTCTGAAATATCTAACTCTGCTCTAATACCCTCTTTTCTGAAGTGCTCATATACCTCGTTTGCATAATTATTTGCCTGTTCAGATATTGCTATAATCTTAGCTTGTATAGGCGCTATCCAAGTTGGGAATTTTCCTTTGTAGTGCTCTATTAATACACCTATAAATCTTTCATAGCTTCCGAATATCGCCCTATGTATAACAACAGGTGTGTGCTCTTCACCATCACTTCCTGTATATTTAAGCTCGAATCTATTTGGAAGCTGATAATCAAGCTGTATTGTTCCAATTTGCCAATCCCTTCCTAGAGAATCCTTAACATCGAAGTCTATCTTAGGTCCGTAGAAAGCTCCCTCTTTTTCTTTAATTATATATTTAATTTTATTTACTTCAAGTGCATGCTTTAACGAATTTGTTGCATTCTCCCAAAGTTTTTCATCACCTAGGTGGCTATCTGGCATTGTTGACAATTTTGCATTGTATACAAATCCAAATTGTGTATATATTTCATTAAATAATTTTAATAACTGTGTTATCTCCTTTTCTATATCATTCTCAGCAAGGAAGATATGCGCATCATCCTGTGCAAATTGCTGTGCCCTAAATAAACCACTTAGAGCGCCGCTCGGCTCTCTTCTATACACCCAATCATTAATAGAAAGCCTCAATGGTAAATCCTTATAGCTCCATCTTTTCGTTTTATATATTAATATAGTTGATGGGCAATTCATTGGCTTCATTCCCAATTCCTCTTCATCAGTTTTAACTAAGAACATATTATCTCTATAGTGGTCTATATGTCCGCTTACATGCCATAATGCAACATTAGCTAGGACAGGTGTTGATATCTCTTTATAACCATATTCCTGAAGTTTGCTCTGCATATACCTCTTTAATTCGCTGTATAGCGTCCAGCCATTCGGATGCCAGTAGACCATAGCTGGCGAAACACCTTGAAAACTAAATAAATCTAATCTCTCTCCTATTACCCTATGATCTGTTTCAGGTAATCCTATAAATTCACTCTTCTTTACCAACGATAAATCTACTCTTTTTTCTTTTTCACGTTTCGCTTTTATCTCATTGATGTTTGAAACCCTTTTTGTATCCCCTTTTTCTTCACCTTCTGGTGTATAGCTTCTTAATGTTTCTGCAAGTGGGTGTCCTTTAATATCAATTTTTAAAGATTTATTCCAACCGAAGGGAGCACTGATAATTTCTAAATCAGATTTCTTTGCTTCATTATATAAATATTTTATCAGTTTCATTGCCCTATCAGGTTCTTCCAAATTATTACTTATATGTGCGAATGGATAAATTACAATAATTTTTTTGCCGAGATGTTTTGCAGATTCGAGCGCCTCTTTAATTGCAAGGCTACCAATTTTCTCTGTGTCATCTTTTTCTATACTAACAAGAAGTGCCAGTGCATCCTTAACTATCCTCTTTTTCTTTTCTTCATCTTTTATAATCTCATAAGTATTAAGTTCTGGTTCAATTGGCTGAAATTCTATACTATTCACATCTATTTGCAAAATTTTCATATCTCTCACTTTAGGGTCTATTAAATAGATATAGCTTATTTTTAATATTTATATTATTCATTCATATTATTCATATTAAAGCTATTTATATCAAAGTTTAAAACATAATATATAAAATGATACAATAAATAATATATTTGTTAATTATAATTTAATTATACAAATAATTTTCAATTAAACTTGATTAAACTATAAATTATAAATAAAATATAAATTAAAATATAAATTATAAATATATGCAAAATAGTTATAATTTTATCTAGGGAAAAGATTAATAACTTTTTGTAGAGTTATAAATCTAAATTCATAGATAATAAAAATAAATAATAAAAGTAAATAATAAAAGTACAATAGAAATAAAATATAAAAATAAAAATATAAAAATAAAATAGAGATAAGTAGTTGAGCTGGTATCTATGCGATTATATAATACTCTTACAAAAAAGATAGAGCGCTTTAAGCCGATAACAGATAAATTTGTAGGTATGTATACATGTGGTCCAACCGTTTATTTTTATCCACATATAGGAAACATGAAAGCATATATTGATGAAGATCTATTGAAGCGCACTTTAATATACAATAATTATAAAGTAAAGCATGTTATGAATATAACAGATGTTGGCCATATAAGAGATGATCAGGAAATTGGAGAGGATAAAGTGCGTTCAGAAGCAAAAGAAGAGAATAAAACAATGAAAGAAATAACTGATTTCTACTCTACAATTTTTTTTGAGAATCTTAAAAAATTAAATATAATATTTCCAGATGTTATAGAACGTGCTTCTAATGCAGTTCCTGAAATATTAAAACTTATAGATATTTTAAATAAAAAAGGCTATCTATACACACTTAAAGACGGGGTTTATTTTGATACATCTAAATTCAAGGAATACGGCAAGCTTATGGGGATGACTTTTGAAGAGCTCAACCAGCATCTCAAAGCGGGTGCAAGGGTTGAGCGTATTGAGGGTATAAAAAATATAACTGATTTTGCAGTATGGAGGTTTATAAAGAGTGATGAAAAAGAGATGGTATGGGATTCAGAATTTGGAAGGGGATTTCCAGGATGGCATATAGAGTGCAGTGCAATAAGCATGAAGCATTTAGGTGAGCATTTTGACATCCATTGTGGGGGTATTGATCATATACCTATTCATCATACAAATGAAATAGCACAGTCAGAATCTGCAACAAATAAGAAGTTTGTAAATTATTGGTTCCATGTTGGATTCTTGACTGTAAATAATACAAAGATGTCAAAATCATTAAAGAATATATACACTATAGAAGATTTGGAAAAGAGAGGGTATAATCCAATTGTATTCAGAATGTTTATAATATCAGGAAATTATAGAGAGGGGATAAATTTTACCTTTGAAGCACTTTCAAATACAAAGAATACTCTTGAGGGTATATATTCATTTTTAGATAAACTTAGCTCTATAAAAGAAAAAAATAATGGCTTGGCAAAATCGAAGGAATTTATTAAAATGCTAATAGAAATTAAAAATGAATTTTTTGATCATGTAAATAATAATCTAGATATGCCTAATGCGATGGCTGCTATGCACAAATTAATAAAAGAAACCAATATAAAAATTTCAGATGGCAGTTTAGCTAGTGAAGAGGCAGAAGAAGCTATAAACATAATGCTTGAATTCGACAAAATATTGGGATTGAAGTTTGATGAACATTTAGTAAAGGAAAATCTAAGCGATGAAATAGAAAAATTGGTAAAAGAGCGTGAAGAAGCAAGGAAAGCAAAAGATTTTGAGAAAGCAGATAAGATAAGAAAACTACTCAAGGATAAATATAAAGTTATCTTAGAGGATACAAAAGAAGGTGTGACATGGCACAGAGGAATTTAAAACTTCTTTGATTATTTTTATAATTTTTAATATCCTAATTTATATGTTTTATATATTTTATAAGTTTTATAAATTTATAATTAGATATATAAATATAGATATATAAATACGGATTAGTAAAAAGCCCGGAGAGGTAAAAGCTCTATGGAGCTTAGTCCCTTTTACGACGTATTTTTGAGTGATTTTTACCAGCAATTTTACAACTGAGTTGAACAGAGATCCCTGATTTTTCTGATAAAATACGTTGATTTGTTCTTGCTACACAAATAATAAAGCATAAATATCTATGCAGGCAATTTAAGTATTAGGGGTTGTTGTTATGTCAGGGGCAAATAAAGGTACTAAAAAGATTAATGGTGGGTGGATAGCTACCATTATTGTTGCAATATTGATAATTGCTGGGATTTCATATCTTTTAGGGATAAATCGTGGAACTCAGCAATATCAAACAAGCTCTTCTACGATTTATACTACTACTACTATACCCCAAATCCATACACTTACACTGCTTTCTCGTGGTCAAGTTTTCTCTATAAATCCAGGTTATTATGAAGTCGTTAATTTTTCAATTCCACAAGGTGCTTATTCGATAAACATAACGGGTTCATATACTTCACAAGGTAAAGTAGAAGTAGCAATACTTACTCCAGCTCAATATGGTGCGTTTACACAAAATCCAAGTAGCATAACTTCATCACAATATTATTATGGAGATACACAAGGAGCCACAATTAATGCCGGCTTAACAGCAGGACAATATTCTTTAGTATTTTATGATCCTGGTATATTCACGCAAGATACTGTAACAGTTATTAATCCAATAGTTGTAGAGTATACAAACTAATAGCACTTAGACTATAAAAAACTTTTATTACTACACCAATGATAAAGCATAAATGTTTATGCAGTTACAACTTAAGTATGGCAACTAACGATGGTTTAACTAGAGATGAAGCAAAAGAAGCAATTGAAATACTTGCACTAAGAAAAGACAGTTTAAACAATATTATGATAGCTACTTTTGGGTTTTTTATTTTATTGTTTTCTGTCATTTTTACATCTCATTTAACTTCTGAGTATCCGGTACAAACATCAGTCGTATCAGCTGCCATTTTTATTCTTTACTTTTATACATTCCTTAGGTCTAAAGAATTTGACAAGAAAGCTAATGAATTAGCAAAAAGATATAACTTAGAAGAATTTCTTAATGCTGTTTCAGGCAAAAAATAAGTCTGTGAATGAGTAAACAAGATAATAAAAAAGTTAAGTATGTGAAGCAATTGTAGCAGTAATGATTGTTTAATTGTTTTGCTCTTGCTACACAAATGATAAAGCATAAAAGTTTGTATGGCCACTATTAAATTATGATATTAACTAAAAAAGAAGTGGCAAAAATAATAGAGACAATTTTTTCAGTAATTATAGCATTAATAGTTATTTACTTTATTCTTGGTCTTTTTTGGGCTGTTCTTGTATTGGGTGCAATAATTTTAGTACCAATTGTTAGGCCAATTGTTAAGCAGTATATATAAAAAATTATAAAGACATTTATTTGCCAAAGCGCATACTTAATTTTTTGTAGGCCTAACCCAAAACCTTCAAGCCTTAAACCTTTTAAATTTCCAAGAGGGTTTAACTCCATAGATATAAGCCTCAGGAGGGGATTGGACCCTCGACCTCCTGTTCTCCCGTTTCTTGATTAAACTTCTTATTAAGAAGTTTACTACGAGACAGGCGCTCTACCACTGAGCTACTGAGGCAGCGTTAACTATAAATAGATAAAAGATAAGTTAATAACTATTTAATTATTTCGTATGATTTTGTGGCCGAAGAAACAACTGATTATGGCGTTGGACATAATGATCAAGAAGGTCAAGGTAGTATGGGCCAGGGTACTGTTACTCAACAGGCTTTTTCTCCAAGTGCCGAGCCAGCAACACCACAGACTCCAACAAGCCCAGCAAACCAGAATGCGGTAGCTGAAGGTGGGCATAAAACTGCTTTAATTGCTACTGCGGTTATACTGATAATCTTAATAATAGGTGCAGTGATTGTGTTACGCTATCCTCATACTACAAAGCCAATAACAAGCACCACAACTATACCAGTACAGAAGCTTTCAAATATAAACAACTGCACTG
>Ga0080006_1152461_pt1 | contig 25534 bp, 22 predicted proteins | sample RS3BMetagenome_FD_69209 | JGI IMG/M metagenome (GOLD analysis project Ga0080006, IMG submission 69209) | Ferric oxide microbial mat and aquatic microbial communities from Rainbow Spring, Yellowstone National Park, USA - RS3B (SPADES... ...
GAATGCGTGATTCGAGCATGCGACACACGAGGAACTGAGCGGCCCGAAAGCGCATAGCTATGCGTTGCCTAAACCGGTCATTTATTTTAACGAACCCTAGCTCACGGGCGTTGCGATTTATGTCGACTCCCGAGACGTAACGAATTCCAGCTTCAGGAGTATCGAACAAACGTGTCCGACACACCATCTGAGGATCCTAAACCTCCGCATGAATCCATAAGCCATCAGTACTGCACCTCGAGTCTCGAGGCTGCACATCTTAAAAACGTTTCGGGCGAAACCGAAGCACAATAACAGTACGAGCAGCCCAGTATTCCATTCTCAGATGCGATGGACTTGACGAGCGGCAGGCGTGCGCCTCGAAGTCGGAACTGTGAACGCAGCGCGCACGCGTAAAGTCACCAGTAGCGGCACGAGCAAGAATACCACTAGCAAAACCAACATCAACATCAACAACAATAACAGCTTTTCTCAGTTTGACCGCATCGCAGCGAAATCGCCCTGTCGAAAGACGCTTCGAGACCTGTTCTCCTTCGTGTCCTCGGGGCGTAGCGGACGCGGAAGAATCTCGTAGGCACTTGCCGCAGATGAAAAGAAGCGGCCTTGTCACAGACAAACACCAAAGTGCACGCGAAGAGGAAACGTCACTTGACTGGTGTGCCGACCAGCTTGCACAGCTCGGTCTGTCCGATGCAAAAGACTTTATCGCAGAGTGCGTGTTTGCACTGGGCAGTGAGCAAGAGGTGCGAGCCTGTCTAGCTGCGCTGCTGCCTGAACAGTCGTCCGGGCTTGTGGACGCCCTCCTGAAGCACTGGCAAACCCTTCGGACGTCGGCGGACGCGAACAGCAAAGTCGCAGGCACAGCGGTGTCGTCCGAATCGCGCCAACGAGTCGAACCAGTTTCGTCGAAAAAGCTTTGCGAATGTGGCGGTTTGGAGCACACTCCCTGGAATAACTGTTTATGTTGTGGGAGAATTTCGTGTTTTTGGGAGCGTGCAACAGTGGAAGAAGCTGGCCGATGCCCCTTCTGCCAGACGCCCTTCCAGGCTGATCGAACGTTCATCGCCGAACGTGCGATGCAGCTTGCTGCTACAGCGTCGGAAACCCGCGCCCAGGACGACGACCCAGAAGCTCCTTGTTCACGACAAAACAGACGGCGACGACGAGGACAACAGCAACAACGACGGCAGACGAGCTTTGCCTGCGAACGCTCACCTCGATGAGCCGGCTCGTAGGTGCGCGTGCGCGCCTCTCGAGCGTCTGCCCATGAGACAGACGCCACCGCTGCACGTCGCACGGGCCTTTCGCTGCTGGCGCCTTTTCTGGGCAACCAGGCACTCTAGCCGTGTATCCACAGAGTGTCCACAAGTTGACAGAGCCGCAGCAGTCATCGCCATGCGGATGACGTCTCCGGAGCTGCCCGCAATCCGATCCAGTTGCAAGGCACGGCTCATATCCGATGCGACGGTTCTCGGTACGGCCGTCTGCCAACACAAACGCATGATCCGTAAAACTCGGCAAGGCCGGTTGCCGCGAACATGCTTCAGAACTTATCATCTACAAACCAATAAAGGGGCTGGATGGACGCGCGATTTTCACTGATGCGCTAGGCATCGCAGGCTACTGACTTTCATCGCCATCGCCGCCGATAACCCGCGGAACACGGAGCAGGTCATGCTCCCGTGCCGGAAACTGTGCCCGGATAGCCTGCCTGTCTCCAAACTCCGTCACGACATCGGGTCGAAGATCCCGCCACGACCGCGCGCTTGTCGGCGTCCAGACTGTCGATTCGGCCTCAGACTCGTCGGCGCTCTCAGCTAGTCGGAGCGTCTCCACAAACTGGAGCATCCCCTGGAACGCGGGAACCAGTGCTTCAAGCTCCTCCTCGGAGTACTCCAGGTTTGCAAGTCGTGCCGTACGCTCAACAAGTGACCGATCAACGCGCACTGCCGACACTTGCGGGCTCGTTTTCGGTTCATCGCCGTCGCTGCTGCCAGACGCTCGCGCACAGAGGCACCGCTGCTGCCGCCTCGACCTCGATGCGGCAGCGTGTTGAAGCCACTGGTGCGGCAACTGGCGTGCAACCCGAGTTTCAGTTCCCCCGTGACGCCAACGAAGCAGCCACTGCACTGCATGGCGTTGAGCGACCACGCTTGCGAAAGCGGTGCCCGTCATGAAACAAGTCGCTGCTTGTGAACCTGGCACTTGCGAAACCAACACCTGGCGGCTTGTAAGCAACGCGTGACGCTGCGGGGCGTCATGAGCTTGGGTCACTGACACCAAGACGTGGATGTACTTGAGACATTTATGGATTCTACGGACAGGGGCGCGTCGCTGCCTGGAAGCGCCCGCTCGACACACAAAGCGTCCTTGGGCGGCTCCGGAGGGCGCTTCCCGCAACAGGACGCTCGCTGCTGCCGAAGCACACCCGGTGACCAGGGTTTGGGCTTCGCCACCTCTACATCCGCTTCCGTGTTCTGGGTTGAAAGCACCGCCAGCATCACGCGTTGGAGCACTGAGGCTACGACCGGTCCCGAAGCAAGCCCGGGCTAGGCAGCGGTGTCCTGGACGGTGTCGACGTGGCCGACTCGCAGCGTTCGTGGCGCAGGTACCGCGTGCCGAGCCATGACGAGTGCTGCGGCTGGCAACCATTCCCCGCACAGCGGTGACGCTAGTCTGGAGCTAGACGGAAAAGACGTCCACATCCAAGAAAACGCCGATCGAACCGAGCTCGTGCTGACACTACGGGGAGAAGGGCACACGCTGGGAAACGCGCTGCGCTACATGCTCACTCGGGAGCCAGGTGTGCAGCAGGTAGGCTATACGATACCGCACCCGTCCGAGGACTGTTTGAAACTGTACGTTGTGAGTAAACCAGGTTCGCGGGCACTCGATTCTGTGAAGCTTGCCCTGTTTCACCTCACGCAGCTATGTGATATAGTTGGCGAAAAATATGAAGAAGCGTTCATGAAAACTTGAGCCGAAGCAACGTTTCACCTAGGGCGCCGAAGTGTCCAGGGCGCCTGTTCATTCCGAGAGAGGGCGCAGCACGCTCGCTTGACAGCAAGCCCTGTACGGACCTCATCCGCGAACTGAACGTATAATCGAGTCGAGGCTCGTAGAGCGGGCGTTACGTTCACTGCACGTGGCTCCAGCTGAGCCTCGCTGCCGGTCGGGGACGCGACGCTGACCATAGACACGTTCTCACTGCAGATGCTTCCGTTTTGTGCCCGAATTCCGGTAAGCAGACCGTGCTGGAAGCTTGGGTCTCATCGTCGAGAAGAAGAGGAACCCTTCGTATGCATCTCTCACCCAAGCGGGGCAGCTGCTGCCCAGGCCCGCATGTCATTGGGATCACCGTAAGGCACCGAAGATCATCCGGCACCGATCGTCATAGAGCACGGTCCAGGAGATCGCCAACCGATTTCGTAGCGGTATTGCTCTCTCCGCAAAGATTTACTTTGGTGTGCACGATTCGGCAGCGCGATGCACTGCATACAAGTCGTGACCGGTATCCACGCGCGCATACCACGGCACTATCCAAGTCGTCGCTCAGGCGCGACATCAACTTGACTACCCGACGAACCTTGCGTCCCGTACACCAGTATGCTCGGTCGCGTGTCCGGAGAATGATTCAGGTTTGCGGTTGCAAAGAGCGTCCAAGGTAGTGATTGAATACGTATGGGGAGAAACGCGAAACATATCGACGGCAATCAACGATTCCCTAAACAATCCACAACACCAGTGATCTGGCGGGCGCCTCTACGTTCGATGAGGCTATTTTGTCGGTGATCACGCCCAAAACTGAAGCTGCACGCACGCCAGCCTAAACTAAACGACAGAGGCAGCGTCTGTGCAAACTCGAGCGCTCTGTTGCGTGATGCGGGGTCCAGGCTCGATCGTTGCGGACTAGGTGCGGAACCTCGGGTAGCTCGGGCCACTATCACGTTCTTCGCGCTTGCAGCATCTTCTTCAGCCGCATGCTTCTTCGTCTGCCAACACATGCCGTACAGCTGCGAGCACCGCTGGATACACACGTTCTTCGCGCTTGCAGCATCTTCTTCAGCCGCATGCTTCTTCTTCCGCCAACACATGCCGTACAGCTGCGAGCACCGCTGGATGCATATGGCCGTTCGTCGCAACAATACCTCGAACGTTCAACAGCTTTCGACCTCGGCTGAAATCCAGTTCGTTTCCGAACGCATCGGTAACGAGACCGCCGGCCTCCTTAAGCACGACAGCACCCGCAGCATGATCCCATATGTTTTCAACATAGTCGACGCGAGGAAAGCGCAAGAACACGCACGCTTCTCCGCGTGATAACAAACCGTACTTGCATTGACTATCGACTCCAAGACGTTGCCGAATACCAAGAATTCGAATTATCTTCCCAGTCAGGGTGTGCGAAGAATGCCCCCGTTCCACGGACTCTGCCATAATGGCCCAGGACGGGTCCGCGTTACCGTTGACGTGGATCTGGCGGGGCAGCGCTTGTCCGGGATCCTGCACGAGTGACGTCATAAAGGCGCCAGCACCGCGAGCGGCGAAAAAGACACAGCCATCCGGTCCGTTCACGATCGTTAGACATTTTTCATCCGCTGTACCTTGGGTGTACGTGGATACCACCCGCTCCGCCTCCTGGGCTGCGCTCAAGTTGGGGCAACCGAGGACCCCGAGCTCCGCGCTCCCGTCGACCAGCAAAGCCAACGCGATACAAAACTGCTGGTTACGAAGGAAGCCCTTGGTCCCATCGACCGGATCGAGGACCCAGATGCGTCCCTGTGCACCGCCAGCGTCGGCACCGAGGTCGATGGATGCCCGAACGCGCTCCTCGACGCCGTGTCTCGCGTGCTGGGCAAGCCAGGCCCGGATACCATGCTCCATCGCTGCATCACGAATGCTCCCCGAAGTCTCTTCCGCAACAAACCGATCCTGCGGGAAGACAGCGTGCAACTCCCCGAGAATCAACGCTTGAACTGCCAAGTCCGCTATGGTTACCGGTGAAGCGTCCGCTTTCGCAACCGTGGTCGCCTGGTTCGTGCTCGCACCAGCGTCGCAGTAGTGTCGCTGGATCTCTCGTGCCATGCGCGATGCCCGCCCTACAACGTCCACAGCACACTCGAGCTCGTGCCGAAGGCGGTGTCCTACGAAGAGTGACCAACTCATGGTGAGGATCTCGGTTAAAGTCGACCGTCCGCGTGGTGCTACGCCAGCGCCGGACCACCGGTCGCGACAACGCTTGACCGCTACGCGTCCGGCGTCAGCGCACCCGCCCTGGATATTGATGAAAAAGTGACGACTGCTGGGAAACTGACAATGTGGATATTGCCAGCTTATTACGGATGCAGATATGCCCGCGTGGTCGATAATGCTCACGTGCACTCGGGGATCACCGGGTACCGTCACCCATCCGGTATTATGGAAACCCGGATGAGTGCTTGACGGGTCTGCAGCTGCACGTGGTACACGGTTCCGCGCATATCTCTTCTTCTTATGCTGCTGCTGCTGCTGCTGCTAATGCTCTGGGGTGCGAATAACGTCTACCGTTCCGTCGCGAAAACGGCACGGCACTTTGGCAGCTGCAACGTGTCCCGGGACTGTCAGTCGCATACATCAAATCCACTAGATGCTGTGACGACTGAGCTGGAGAGCGCGTCGATCCACATCCTGAACCGGGAGGTTTCCGCGGAGCCCTTGGCTCCTGATAACCGCTCCGGTACCGCGCATGAAGGACACTGGCAGCAGCAGCAGCGGCAGCAGCAGCAGCGATCCCACCAAACCCGGCTCGCACGTGGATATCGATGCTGGTGCGGTGCGTTTCCATTGGCCAAACTGGTGGAGCTGAGCTGTTGGTAGCCGCCGTATCGCCCAGCAGAGCGGGTATGCGGCAGACCTTGTCGCTCGTATCGAGTCGGGCGCTGCGAGCCGGACAGGCACCGGAAGCGCCGAACGCAGCGTAGCGACCCCCGCGATGCACCTCGTACGTGTCCGCAGGCGATATCCCCGAGACCCGTCCAAGGGTTTTCTACTTCAGCGCGTGGTGGCGGTGGCGTCCATCAACCCGTGATAACCTGGTGTTCGCTCCTGCGTCTCTCCGCAGAGTCGCGAATTTGCCCTACGGAATCGATGCACGATGGGGTGCTGGGGCTGAGCACCCCTCTGTCATGTTCGTTTCGAATCATATATACCATATATATCCATTTATATTCCATCTCTGGATGACGCCCGCCTCAGCATCGCCTCATGACCCGCGCGACTCGAAACGTCGCCCTCGTCTCCGGTAAGCACACACGGGTGGTGTGGAGCTCGCTGTCACCACAGCGAACGCGTGCTGACCGATCAGCTCAGCTGTGGCCAGGACGACGCGTGGGCTGCTCCCAGACTTTATGTCCTTTTCCGAATGCACTGGGTTATACTGACGGCTGACCGCACAGCCGCCCAGTCGTCGACGTCAGGAGGTCGCTGCCTCGAACGGACGCTCCGCACAACGGATCCGTTGCCGCTGAATAGTTCGCTTATCAAGCACCTGTTGCGCAAACAGAGCCCTGATCCGCGTGCGAAACGTTTTGTGCTTCGCTCGCCTTTCGAAAACCACAGCATCGCACTGAGGGTCTTGCGTAGAAGCGACACCTCCCCAGCGAGCTGGGACGAAGTTGACGTCGTCTACCTTGCACCGGAGCTCGTGCTCGATCGCGTTGTTTCCGACGAGGCTGCGGCAGTGCTGAGATGCGACCCGTCGATAACGCATCTAAAGCGTGCGCTGTGCACGCAGCGCGCTCTGACGCCTCCAGCACCCGTTCTCCTGGTGGACTGCTTCGGGCCTGGCGTCTACGTGCACGATGCGTTGTGCTGGCTGCAGCGAGCGGACGACACACGGGCGTGGCTGGAGCCGGTACTGATCCTCCGATTGCAGGCGGCAACTCTGTGGTCAAGCGGCAGCGATGCCATGGAGCTGCTCTCGAGCCTCGAGCGCTTGTTGAACGAGCCAGCCTTTCATGCCACTCCTGCCCTGCTGGTGGTCGACGATGTGGACATCGTCGTCGAGCAGCACGCGTTCAACGGTGTGCTTGTGCACCTCGAGACGATCCGCGATGAAACCCCGGTACCGCTGCTGCTCGTGCGCTATCTGGACCGCACCACAGAACCCGCACCTGCCGTCGAGTCCCTGCTCGGTGAACGCGGCCTGCATGTGGAGGTATCGCAACCCTTTGAAAACCCGGCACAATGGCGTGACTTGTGCGAGGTAAACAAGGCATCGGCAACGTGCGACTTTGGACCCAATCATGTGGAGCATGCGACTTGGCAGCAGAAAATGTCCGCGGAAATCCCCATGTCACCGGCGAACATGCTCTACGGCGGATACATTCCCTGGCCGCAGCCGCAGCACCAGCACCAGCAACCTCCGCAGACAAGCTGCAGTATCAGTGAGCACGACGACCATGCGGACCAAGTTTACATCGTACCGCGACGTTCGTGGCACGAACTCTCTCGCCTCATCGCGATCATGAATAGTCGCTCTTGGCCTAGCACCGACACCATTGCCGTTCGCCCGACTGGGGCCTTGCTCTACGGACCACCGGGCTGCGGGAAAACCGCTCTGCTTCGTCAAATGATGGCGGTATTTCGGACTAGTGATTTCGAGTTCGTGACTGCAGCAGACGTGTCTCGGGCGCTGGTTGGCGAGTCGGAACGCCTGCTCAGTGCACGCTTCACTGGGAGAGCGCGCGGAATGCGCCTCGGCATGCTCGTGTTTGATGAGGCCGACGCCCTCTTCCCCGGAAGACATGTCCCGAACGCTGGACTAAAGCACCTCAGTGGTGCACTGCTAGAACATCTCGACAAACTGCGTCGCTCAGATCACCGTCTGTTGGTCTTCCTGGCCACGAATCGTCCGTGGCAACTTGACCGAAGCCTCTTCCTCGGTGACAAATTCGACTGCCTGCTGTACCTGGGTCCACCGGGCCCATCGTGCCGTGCACAGCTCCTGCGCCGACTCAAGCTGCTCCCCGCAGGTACGACGTGCGATGGGGATTTGCTGGTCGCCCGTACAGCCGGTTTCTCGTACGCTGACCTGCTGAGTATTCGCAGTAGAATGCAACGCACGCACAAGAGCGCCTTGGAGACGGTTTCCACGATCCAGCCTTCGGTATCGCGGGAGGAGCGGATGCGCTTTGAACACTGGAATACGATGCTGCAAAGTTATGGCGTTGAGATTCTGGAGCCATCCAGTGAAGAAGCGCTCGATCCATTGCCATGGGACGCGCAAGCGGAAGACGCCCGAGTGCGTCAGGTAGCCAGTGAGGTCGCGTATCGCGGCGTTTGCGAGCAACGAACACACTCATACTAGACCGCGGGCGACACCAACCGCTACGGAACCCGGTCTTGACCCGGTACTCGCCGGATCATTCGATCTTCAAGCAGCACGGTTTCTGTCGGGCGACTTGGGTGGTACCACAGCAAGCGTTTCGCGCGTACCCGGCACCCTGTAGTCGTTGGAGCGCGAGCTCTCTCCAACCAGAGGCACTCGAAGCAACCGTGATGTCGCGGTTTACGGTACGCGGAAGCGTATCGCAATGCACTAGGATCCCCAGCCTACATTCCGATACCATGGATTCATCCCGGAGATAGCCGGTCTGATGCATTGATCTTGTCGCGTGAGACGCTAACAGAGACGAACACATGCCTTGGCAGGCGGGGTCAAGCATACCGCCGCTCTGGAGCGCTAACTCGTCTGCAGCTCGTTGTACGCATCGCTGGCTGCAGTGCTGGGTTGCTTGTCGCTTCCCTGACTAGCGACACCCCTCAAACATGTACCTGCGAGTGTACACACCGATGCTGGGGCGGTGCTGGGTCAGAGGCGGCGACCCGGTCGCTCGAGAAAGCCGCCCCAGCGCCATCATCCGGATGAACGAGACCTGCTCGGCAGACACACTGGCACATGTTGCGCATATGCTGGACGATGTAGCAGCGAGCCCGCGCGCTCTGCGGTGACTCCCTCTGGACCTCGACACACACCTGTGAGCATTTGCAACCTCTACCTCCGTGACTTGCGGGATCGCGTACGTCCCTAGTGACGCTTCATGGTGCCGGCTGTGGAGCGCAGGTGTTTCACGCTGCCTCCTGCAGTGACTTTTGCGCGTCACCGAGGCGACCGCTGAACCGGTGCACGCTTTCATGCAAGTACGCTTCCAAGGCATCGCTGGTTCGTCACTGCTCCGATCACGCAAGCTTGCAGCTGCTTTGATCGCAAGTCCCAGCGCCGTGCTTGTATGCGCATCCGGAACTGCACTGGTCGGTAGGACGTGCGTCGTGGTGCCTCGTTTCCTGCATCTCACCGACAAGTTGGCTATCACGAACACGCCCGACGCTCTCTCGTTTCTGAGTTCGTCGTTCCGCGGAACACACACACACACACACACATGTACACACACGTGCACATGCGCACACAAACACTGGCGTCTTGAGTGTGCGCGCCAGGGCTGTGCTTGGTGCAGCTCGCTGATACCATGGGTATGACGAGCGCATCCTACACGCCCGTCGCTGCCGCTTACACTACCAATCGTTCGGTACACAAGGCGATGGAGCATGGACCTGTTCTGGGTATCACTCGAGAGCAACCTGCAGTGCCCTGCTTCTCCGAGGTAAACCGAAGCATCTGCGAGAAACACGAAAACATACCAAGGCGCACTTGGAGCTGCGCGCCCCAGTGACGATGGACCAGTCAGCGACGCGCGTGTGACGCTCACACCAAGCACCCAGGACAGTCCCAGTGAACCGCTTCATATCGATACATGAGACACCGATGAAGATGAAGATGCACCTGCTGACGCGAAAAATGTTAGCCGTCACGAGAAGAACGACCGCGATCATCATGATCATCTTCTCCGCCACTACGAGTTGCTGCGTCGTCGCCGGTCACGGGATCGCCCGACAGCATCCAGTGTCGACTCCAGTTTGTCACCGAGACGAACCTCCCGAAGGCGTTCACCTAACCGGTTCAGGAACGCCCGAACTTCTGTCGATGGTTTGCTCGCATCACCTCGGAGCGATGTGCTCGTATCGCTGAAGCTGCCGGGCGGCACGCTCCGTCCAGCCATCGCATTATCCACGACAAGTGCACTTGTCGTCGTCGAACGCTCAAACAATGCTTTCGATTGCCGCTGCAGGTTCGCCGCACGATGCCCGCTGGTATCCAGGTGCTCCATTTCGGAACGCGCCTTGTGTACGAGCACCGGATCACCTGTTCGCTCTGCGTACTGCACTACTTGTCGAGCAGCTTCCAGCGGCGGAAGACCCTTCCATTCCAAAATCTGCCGCAGGGCACTGGGTTCCGCTTCCGGCATCAGCGCTTCGAAGGCATCCACAGCGCTGTCGTCGCTCGCCAGGCGCACTTTGAGCATGGTTTCCGCTCGACCACATTCAGAGCGAACGTAGCGCTGGTAGCTGCTGAACCAGGGATCGTCGCGTTCTACGCTCGGTGAACGGCAGTCTATGAGCTTCAGGAGGCCCTCCTTGAGGAACTGCGTATCCAGAAGCAACTGTTGAGCTGCCGCATCGCTCAGCGGTTTGCATCGAAACAGCGTCTCCGTGAAGCGTTCCAGAACACTACCACTGAGTTTGTCCAGATAGAAACGAAAAAAGAGCGGCAGGAGTTGTCGTCCCACGTGTCGGCTGACGCGTTCCAGCTTGGTCACCAGCGCCGTCACCGCCGGACTCACGTCACCGACGGCAGCGACTTGGGACCAGCGCTGCGCCTGTAGTGTGTGCAGCGCCGGCTCCAACGCCCAAGCACAGGTAAGCGCCACCAGCACTTTACCTGCTCGACCGGCAATAGCTCGGAACTCATCCCGCTCTTCGTTCATTCGGATGCTGTCGGTGAAGGCGGCATCGACCGCTTGTCGAATCGTCTCCGCCAGCTGCTCCGTCGTACGCGCACAGTACTCCGCGGTGAGCGATAGCGAGCAGACACTCGTTAAGACTTGCTCCTGTGCTTCCGTGATGCCGGCATCTGCTGAAACAGCTGCTGTCGATGTCGTGCTGTTACTGTTACTGTTGGTACTAGTACTACTATTACTAGTAGTAGTAGTAGTGGTGGTGGTGGTGGCAGTTGAGCGAATGCGAAGCAGCTCGCGTTCCATCGCAGAGGCGTAATCGCGCAGGTGCTTTTTGAATGCTTTGTGGAGATTGAAATAGGTCTGGCTTGTCGTCAAGACGCCACAACGTTTCATGCAGCGTTTGATTTCGATGAACAGCGTTTTGGCGCTCGGAAGCACAATGCTTTCGTCGGGGTACTCCGGTGCTGCTGCTGCTGCTGCTGCTGCTGCTCGCTGGCCCAGCGCCGGTACCAGCCAGGTCTCTTTTTCGAGCGCTCCGTCGATAGCCTCGCGCAAGCGTTGATTCTCCAGAGTCACGTAGGCGCCCATGTAGGGCTCGAACACACTGCTCAAGTTCCAGGTGAGCGGCGTGTTCAGCCGACGCACCATCTCGGCCTCGAACTCAAGCGTGATCTGCAGGGCACGAAGCAGGTGGGCGACATCCACTTTGCCCTCTTCGAGGTCACGGTGAGCAATGCGTCGAAGCGCATCGCTCAGAGCCCCCGACAGCGCCATCGGCACTCGCCAGGATTCGGGAAACACCGCTGACCAGTGCTCGTCTAACGAACGCAGTTCTCGTCTGATCCACGCAAAGCTTCGCTCAAACGTCTCTATGGGCGTAAGGTCCGAGTCACGCGCTCCGAAAACCTCTTCGTACAAGCGCACACGGCGTACGACGAAAGCGTTTAGCACCGCCTCGTGCGTGCCGTTCTCTAGTGCGTCTGCCAAGATGCAGCCAGCTCGGTATTCAGCTCGCTGGCTGGTGTCCGAGGTCTCCCCGAAAAGCGCTACCACCATGCGACTGAGGTGTTGCTCCAGCGAACGATAGCGTTGCTGTAGTTCGTCAAGGAGCGGTATCGCTGGAAGTGTCTGGAGCTCGGCCAACGCCTCTCGCGCTTGTCGCACATGTTCTGCGGTTTCGGTCATGTCCTGTGCAGCCATGGTGCTTTCCATGTCCCGCAGCGCTTTGGCGAGGCGCACAAAGGCCTTCAAGTGGGCCCGCGCCTGCATCAGATTGTGTCGCACGTTCGCGATTGGTCGAAACTGTTCCGCAGACTCAGTTAGAGTCTCGGCTGCTGTGCGCATAGAGCGTTCGACCTCGGCCAGCGCTGCGTCTAGGAGTTTGCTGCGCTCCTGGGCGTGTTTGATTACCGCAGCGCCCTGTCGTCGCACGTGCAGTTGGTGTCGCACGGCGTGCACCAGCTCGGCATCCAAAGCACGCAGCTTTGTCCGCAGCTCATCTAGATGCGTTTCCAGTTGATCAAGCGTATCTAGAGAAGGAAAGTGGCGGTTGATGTAGGTGGTAACGGGCTCAGCACCAGGCTCCTCGGGCACGTCGTCCGGGAGGCTGCTGTCTGCCGCTTCTGTAGCTGTTTGCGCTACCGCGGCGTCCTCGTGACTCAATCGAGACAGCACATTTGATGCAGATAGTTCTTGTGCTGTCATGGAGCGCGATTCTTTTTCCGAAGCAACGCTGCAACGTCTGCTGCGGCAGGCGATGGCCGCTCCGCACTGGGCTCCGTACCGCGCGCCCCACGAACGGCGAGTACCCACAGAACCCCGCGGGCCGATCCCCGCTAGACCGCACCGTGCACCTGACCAGTGCACTGTCGCAGAAGAGAAGCACAAGCGCCAAACTCCGGCTCTTCCCCAGCGCAATAACGCACCAGAGTTGCAGTTCTCGGAAACGCACGCCCAGTTTTGAGCAGAAACCATGCCTAGGGTGCGCCTGGGAGCGAGCCAAAGGCGACAGGGCATCCATCAATGATGTGCTTTTCCGACTAGATATATCCCTGTATGTCCATTAAAGATTCATCATGTACTTTCTTGGCCATATCTTGGCAACACCGCTGATGCAGCAATCAATCATGCGCTGCGTTACTCGTGCGCAGGGTGTACCGTTCCAGAAGCATACGCAGCGCGCAGCAGCCGGCGAGGCGCCGCTCGAGCATCCTGGAGCATCCTGCGTCGTTGCAAACGCTCGCGTTCAGTAGACTCAGCATCCGGATGATCGAACGAACAAGACGTAATCCCCAGTCGCAATGCTGGATTGCGGTTCGTTGAACGCGCAAGGTCTAGGACGGTGTCGTTGACGAGCTGCTGCTCCGCGCCACATGAATCTTGCGGAGTACACGATCCTTTGGACGAAACCAGGGATGCCCGACGAGCCGCAACGATGATGCGCAACCGGCGGGGAAACGATCATCGGCTCGGTCCCGCGAGGACGTACACGGACGTTTGGTTCCTTTGGAAGAGATCTGCACTATATTGTATTTTATCACCACAAGCGGACAGCATCTATGAAGGACGTACACGGACGTCTGGTTCCTTTGGAAGAGATCTGCACTATATTGTATTTTATGACCACAAGCGGACAGCATCTATGAAGGACGTACACGGACGTCTGGTTCCTTTGGAAGAGATCTGCACTATATTGTATTTTATGACCGCAAGCGGACAGCATCCATGTGCGGCCTAATCGCCCGCGAGCCGTGTCTACAGCCTGCACGCCCTCGCCAGCGCTATCGTGAAAAGACTCGACACTCATCTCTGAGGCTGTTGTTGTTGTTGCTGCTGCTGCTGCTGTGACCACGAGTTGTATACGTTACATCCGAGTTCGACGACGCTCTCTATAGATCGAACTTTAGTTCTTTAGCGCCGTCCCCGACGCGCTCCATCGTCCAACTAGCGCTGCACCGCGTTGCACGCGCGCGACGCTGGGCGTTGTCTCGCGAGGTCCAGCGCCCGTCGAAAGCGGCCGGGCATGGCGCTCACGGTGCGGGTCCTGAAAGGCCATAACGAGCTAGCGTTTCGGCTACTCAAGCGCAAACTCGCAGTTGTAGGTTTAACCAAAGAGTTGCGAAGACGTCTGACTTATGAAAAACCGTCTGAGAAACGCCGTCGAATAGAGCATGAAGAAGAACGGCGGCAGGCGCGGCGAGCGTTGCAGCATAACCTGCGTTTCATCCTCTCTCGGATGGCACGTGGTTTCTAAATCCAGCTCTGTGAGAACACGAAATGCAGCTGGAGCAGGCGCTGTTGGTGCACGGTCTGGGTTCAGCACAGTCCCAGGTGCTCGCTGGTCGGCGCGTTGCAGGCACCGTCCGCCTGCGCGAGTGCCTGTCGGACGATCGCGTCGGCTGCGCACTGTGCTTTTTCGTTTTGCGAACACCAATCGGACACGGGTGTACAGGATATCAGCTGCTGCTGCTGCTGCTGCTGCTGCTGATATCCGAGTCACTGCGCTTAGGCGTCCGTTTCTCCGAGTTCCGCATCTGAGCTGCACGTACGCATCTACGCTCATGTCAGAATAAAATGGATCAGGTCCCGCAAGACAAGCGTACACGCTCGAATCCTCGCTTCATTCGATGAGCATCATCATGATCAGCACCATTATCAGCAGCAGCCTTAGCAGGGTTGCTCTGTGACTGGTTCTTTTTTGTGCACTCGTATTTCGGGGTTGACATACGCTGGACGCTCCGGTCCCGCGAGCTCCATTTTCAGCACCCCGAGCATGTTCCTGGGAGCATTCAAGTCACGATCTCCGTTCAGCTTGCCGTTTTCATCTGGCTTGTATGCAGGCCCGTTACGCCCTTTGCAGCGGTGAACCTTGACTGCACTCGGATGTCGCGCTATGTGCATAGCATTTGCGACGCCAACGGCTGACCTGTGACGCATGAGCGCTTGTCTCGTCGCACTGAACTCGCTCTGGACGGGTGCAGAAGGCGTGCCTCGATGCCGACCTTCGTTTCGGGTGCCTGGTGCCCTGCCCGCGGACCGCGGCCTTTCTCTGGGCGATCCTCTTGCCGAAAACGCTAGTCGCTCCACATAGAGGTGCATGCTCGTCGACTCGGCAGTGAATTTGTGGAACGCGATGTTTTCGTTGATAGACCAGGTACCTGACGGAGAATCTAGGCTCGAGATCGACTCGAGAACTTTCGATCCGTCTACGCTCTGTGTTTCTGCAAAGCGCTGATCGACGCCCCGCTGGAAGCGATCCCAGCGATGGCTCCAGTTCGGCTCCGTGACCCTCTTTCACGGAAACAGAACCGACGGACATCATTTTCGAGCCTGGTCCATTGCGGGTATCGTGCTGGTGCCGAATTGCGATTCGCCGATGACCGAAGAAGCGTGTAGGCTTTATCTTTCGTACCGAATCGATGCTATTACACGACCAGCTCAATGAGCTGTCGACATGAGCGCGTGACCCAGTCGTCAAGCGGCGACATCGGGCTTTTGTCCTCGTCCATCCCGTGGCACAAGTCGCCTTGAAACAGGTAGATCGAAACGCAGAAGAACGCAGGCATTGAACCTGCTACTCCACAGTAATCGGGAATTGCGAAAGCGATGACGCATGCGCTGGATCATGATACCATCTGGTCTACCAGGCGGTGTTCGAGGACGTCACCGCTGTGCGAGCGGCACAGCGTCCAACAAGTCATTCCGAAAACGCACCAGTGAATCCTAAACCTGCGTATGAATCTGTAAGGCCTTCGTCCGGCACTTGAAGAAAACTGCCGACACTGTTCCCGCCCGGATGCTCCTTGAAAGGCAGGAACGGAGCGAGCACCTCATTGATCCATTTTATAATATCTGATTCGGGGCACACAAACAGCACAGACCTGGTTTCACGATGCACATCACACCAGCGTCACAAAGAACGACAAGTGTGCTCCGCGCCTGTGCGGAAGACCGGATCCCTCGACATCGAACCGCGCTCTGGATCAAGTGTTTGTACTGTTCTCGTCGGATTGCCCGCGTACGCCCGATGCGGATGTCGAAGCAGTGCCATGGAACCGATACTGAACTGCTCGTTGTGGCTAGGCAGGCGGCATCACAGAGCGCATCGTTGCTTCGACGCGAACACCGCGGAGCACGACCGACCAAGCGCCGCCTTTCGGGAACGGTCATGCTCACTGCGTCACCTGCCGTGTCGTTCGTGTACGCACGGCGTGCGCGGCAGACGCCCACGCTCTTGCTCTAATCCATGACGAATCGATGCAACACATCCCGATAATCAACCTCAATCCGATGACTCGTACCGCAACGAGCAACGCTGCGTACCGGGAATATCGCGCTTCCCGTAGCGACACCGTTCGCAACGCCCGCACACGGCACGCAACAGCCGGTGAAGGAGGCAGCGCTTCAGGAGGCCTGAATACCCGCTTATCCGATGAAAACGCGCCTGCTGCATCCATGAGGTCGCAAGCGAGACGCCCACGGTACCGGCCTGGTGAGCGCTGGTGGACGACTCGCTCGCCTAGGCAATGCCTACGCGAGCAGCCACCTCGAGCAGCCGCTTCAGGGCCATAATCCAGATCGAGTTACCGTCGTAGTGTTCCCGCGTCAGTTCCGTGTGGATCACATTGGCTTCGTTCAGACGATGCTGCTCGAGTTCCTGGCATAGTCGATGCAATTTGGCGAGCGCGTCCCCGGTGATCTCGCCACGCTTCAGTCGCGTCAACAAGACGCCTAGCTTTCGATCGATATCCTGGATTTTCTTGCGTTCGATGCTGCTGACTGCGCGTTTCGCACATTCATCGTAGATGCGTTGGAGCGTCAATGCTACCTGTCTTGGCACGGCCGGCATACTGGCGACGTCGACCGCCAGGACGGACACGTCGCCAGCTCTGTCGACGCTGCCCGAGGCACTCGTCGCTGGCGAGGATACAGCGTTCAAGCGATCTGCCTGGGACGTGTTTCCCGCCAGCGCTTTGCTGGTTAGCGTGGGCGGCCCTGCTGCTACTGCATGGACCGCTTGCCTTGCCTCGGCGCCAGCGGTATCGCCAGCGGTATGCCAGGTCGCTGATGCGCTCGTCCCCGGGGGGTGCTTGTTCGGCAGCCATGCGGCAGACGACACTCCAGCGCTCCGCTCGTACGCTGTCTGCACTGGCGCGGCATCGAGCTGCTTCATCCACGTCGCGTGCGTCTCTGAGGATTTCCAGTGTGCCGACGACAAGTCCGTGGCGGCTGTTGCTGCCGCTGAGGTTGCTACAGCCGGCAGCCGGGCCCTCGTGTCGACAGGCGGTGCTGTCATCGGGGCAGTGGCCGGCGGCAAGTACCCGTTCGCTGCCGGGCGCGTACCGCCGCTGCGGATACTCGCTCCTACTCCTCCTGGTGCTGGTGCTGGTGCTGGTGCTGGTGCTGGTGCTGGTGCTGGTGCTGCAGATAACGTGCCGCTTCGCAGCGCGTCGTTCGCATTCGGATAGCCGCTGGTGGTGCTGGTGAACGTCAGCTGTGGCGGCTTGGCCGCACTCGACATGTGCGGTGCTGCTTGCATAGCCGCCGTCCATACCGGTCGTTGACTTGCGCCCGGCTGACGACTCTGCTTGTCGAAACCGGAGGCAGCATAGCCCAGAAACTGCTTGACGCGGTCCGTCAGCTCGCCGTCTACGCCCAGCTCCTGCAGGAAAGCACTCGCGAGCTGAACAGCACCTCGCTCCACTAGAGCTGTGGCGATCTGCTCGACGACCTGGAGCGCTTCAGCGGCAAGCGGCACTGCCGTTGCTGCACCGGATGGTGCCCCGAAACCAAGCGCCTGACGAAGAATGAGCATCCGTTCGAGTAGCTCGTACCCACGAAAGCCTGCCTCCATCCAGAGACGTGTCGCCAGGGGGACATCTCCGGCACAGAGCGCGCACACCAGCGCTGCAGTCGTGTCGTGCGAGTGCAACCGTTCCGCCAGTCGCGTGCATCCCGTCACGATATCCGCATACGTTCCCTGCAGAAGCAGGAGTGCCAACAAGTCGCGCCAGTCAGTATCGGATGCATGCGAGATGAGCTCGTCGAAGCGTCCGAGCACCAGACTCGACAAGATCGCCTTGGTGGTCGCATCCTGGATACCAGCACGATGGATGGACGCGGATAGCGTTCGGGTCCAGGTCACTGGGCCAGCGCATGAAGCCAACAGGAGCGCCTCCGCCTCTTGACCTTGTTCAAAACAGCGCTCCGCAGCGGTCGAGAGTTGTCCTCGAATGAGCAACGCGCGGAGGCTTGTCTGCTCCGCCGCTGCGTTGGCGTGCTCTGGACTTGCAGCACCAGCACCAGCACCAGCAGTCGACCAGCCAGACTCGTTGGAAGCGGGCCACGCAGCGCTGGCGTCGTGCTCCGTAGCGGCTGCAGCGCCGCTGCTCGGTGCATCCAACACCGACTCGGTGCCAGTGTCCTGGTGCGGCGTCTGCTCCCAGGGCGCTGAGGCATCCCATGGTGCTGGAACGGGAGCGGTTTCCGCCTTGGTCCAGTCCCTGGTTTGCGCTCTTGCGGGTGACAAGTGCTGAAGTTGCGCAGCAGCAACACCAGCAGCAGCAGCAGCGGAAGCCGCATCCACAACGCTTCCCTGCGCTGCCGCTGCCGCTGCCGCTGCCTCTGCCTCTGCGACTTGTGCCTCAGTGAGAACCGGAGCAACGCGATGGAGCTGCAGGGGCGGCACACTCGCCGCCAGGCCTACAATATGTGCGTTTGCTTCCAGCATCTGGGGAGTGCTCGGCACTAGATTCGGGCCACAGAGCACTTCCACCAGTGCCCTTCGACTATCATAGACAAAGAGTGCGGCTAGTGTCCGCCAGACTTGCGCATCATCGGCAGAGGAGGCGCGCTCTGCTCGTTCCACGCAATGCTGATACAAGTCGTAACCGGGCTGTACCAGTCGAATCGCCTGTTCAGCCACGTACCCCAGGTCCTCCAGAGCGTACTCCAGCTGCAGCACGAAACCCGCGGGTGGTTGCTCCACAACGTACGCCAGTTGCGCCCCGAAGCCAAACACCGCCCGACATGGCGGCCGCATCCACTTGGGTGCGTAGTTGAGGACGCTCAGCTGGCTCGTTTGGTAGCCGTCCGCCGCTGGATCGACACCTGCGTACTGCTGGCCTTCGAAGACCGCATTACCAAACGATTCCCGCAGAAGTCGATCCGTGGGAGCCAGCTGCTGATCTCGTGAACCGGCGTACGACTGAGCGCCGGCTCCCGCCATGACTCGATCCGCAGTCGAGAACACGGTAACGAGGCCTCCCAGGTCGCAGGTGAAGAAAAGCCCCGGGATCGCCGGACTCCATTGTAGGGCAAAGCTCCAATTCGCCGACAGCGGTAGTTCGAACACCACGTCCGCATCTACGGAAGCAGTTCCGACAAGTGGATTCCAGCAGAGCACTCGGCCGTCTTTGCCGGCAGAGAGCACCAGCGCGGGGTCTTGTCGGCACCAGGAGAGCGCTGTCACTCCGCGCTGATGACCGTGAAGTTCGCGGAGCGGCGCGTGCACGTTACGCAAGTCCCAGACCTTCACGACATCGTTACGGTCGTCGTCAGAAGCAACCGCTATTTGTGTGGCTACTTCGGGGTTCCAAGCGAGTGCGCTCACCCGTGTGCGCGCGGTTGGGTCCGAGAACCCCAACACTGGACGTTGTTGTTTCAGATCCCAGATCACGGTGTTTCCGTTGCCGAGTCCGGCTGCCAGGATGTGCTGCACCCGGTTGTTCCACTGGAGGCAACCAACCTGGCTGGGTGCACCCAGCAGGGCTGCGGTTTGCACGCCGGGTGCCGCTCCTGTGGCATCCGTCTCGTTCGACGCCGTGGCATGTACTGCTGGAGTACGCGGTTCGTTCAAGTCCCAGATGAGGACGAGGTTCTCGGGCCCCCCGGAAGCCAGCAGTGTCGGTACAAAAGGGTTAAAATCAAGTGCCGTCACTGGACCGTGGTGCTGCTGCTGCTGCTGCTGCTGCTGCTGGGTTGACTGACCGAACACCAAGGCTGTGGAGGCGTTCGACTCGGGGGCCTCCAGCGCCTCGACGTCCCAAAGCTGGACCGTCCCGTTATCCAGGCCAGCTGCACAGAGTCCCTTGGAGCTGTACGCTCCACGACCTGCAGCGCCCCAGGCAAGTTGGCGAACGCCGATGCTGAGTTCGCAGCCGCCCACCCGCCGCAGTGCCGCAAAGCCGGCCGCTGCTCCAAGCGAGCGAAACGCATCGTTCCCGTCACCTTCACTAGTTTCGAAAATCCCACGGGCTCTCAGTTCCGACCCGTCCTGACTCTTTACAGAGGTAGTAGCTCGTTGGGCAGCGGCTCCACCCAGAACATCGTACACCTCGAGTTGCGCCCGACAGCGTGCCCCGGGATCGGCAAGCCCGGCAACAGCCAACCAACTACCGCAGAGGGACTCGCTGGGAGCCCACGCTGCTACACCGAGGCGGTGCACTTCACCAAGAATACCCATAAAGTGCTTTTCCGTACTTGGTTCTCGGAATCAACTCCGTTTTCGAAACGGTGCTGGCGCGGAGCCAACAGGTGTACGCAGTCCCTGTAACCGACGACGCCGTACGCAGACGCGTCGTAACCGCTCGTGTGCGGTGCCAGGCCGCTATGGCAGGTGCCCCAAAACGGTATCGTTGTTGTTGCCAAACGAGACTGGATTCCCCGTAGCTGGTGCCTTCGTGTTGCAGAAGCTATCCAGGAACGAGCGATTCGGTGAGCATTTCATTCGACTTTGATGATAAGCGTTGAAAGGAGAGCGTGTTTTTCGTAGTTTCGAACGTTTACCATCTGGGCGCGCAACCTCCTCTGAGCCCGACGAGTCTTCTTGGCTGGCCGTGCACCGTGTGCCGGTGCAGTGGCGAGACCTTAAAGCGACTCGTGTCCGCAACGCAGGTGATTCTGCGACTCGGAGCGGGTAGGCTGCATCCAGGTGTCGCCCTGGTCGCTGTTGTATCCCAGCGTGTCGCTTCGTGCCGTTGCAGGCAGTAGGCCTGGCTGCCTGCCTGCGCCGCTCGCTGGCTCCCAGCGCGATTGGAAACCGCGATTCTGTGACTAGTAAAGCATACCTCGAATGGAAGCCCTCTGTGGTACAGAAATTCGTTCTGTCTCTGCACAGCATTCGCAGCTGCGGTACAGTTTGTATTGCGGGTACTCAGGGCAGGTATTCGGTACACATGATCGAACTTGCGATCCGACCAGCATGTCCGGGGAGAAAGCACGGATAATAGGGCTTGAAGGTAGGGTGCAGTTTGATGAACGCGTTTTCGCTTATCGGGATCCACGGTCCATGTCCATCCTCTGTCAAAAAATATCGACCGGATCTCAGTACCTCGGAAAGCGAGTATGGGTCATGGAACTCGGCGGAATAGCGTGAAGCGCTTGATGGACGCGTGTTCGCTTACCAGGATCCACTGTGGAGTCCGGGATCCACGGTCCATGTGTATCCTCTGTCAAACAAACGAAAAAGAGTACCCCGTTGATACCCATTCAGCATGTGCACCGCCACGTATGGAGCCTAGGCACCAACTCGATAAACTGTTCGTTTTACGTGTACGGAACGCAAACGGCAAAAAGAATGCCGGGTGCTTCTCGTAGACCACTTGAACCTGGTAACGAGACGTTCCTAGTCATGGGTACAGTGGTCGCGCCTCGGCACTCGCGACCGACAAGATCGAAGGCTTGTCGGAGAGGCGCCACCAGCATCGCTCCAAAAACCTCCATACAGGCCGGGTATGTTGAACTTTGCCTGCAGCAGGTCTCGAGGTCATGGCGTTTGAGCGTTTATCGCGCGTCTCGCTGAACAGAATACGAATCCCGGGGTGCCCTCGTCCAGCAGTATCCAGTATTATGGGTCAGTCGTCGGGGAAGCGCAGATAGTTCGGCAACTTGATGGACATGAGCACACGCTGCAGCACCATCGCGATCGCTGTGCACGAAAACCCGAGCACGTAGCCGAAACCTCGCTCACCGGCTCCAAAGATCCGCGACTTGTGCGTCTGATCAAGGATCACCAGCCCGACAACGCCCAACCCGTGCGTGAGCGACGCGAATATCCCCTCGATGACGTACTGGGACGTGAGCTGACCCTGGGCCACGGCAACCGGGACGAGAACCCCGGTCCGTGGATCCCGACGCTGACCAATACTCGGAGGTCCAACGATAATATCGTACGTGATTCCACCGGTCAAAAGCATGTACGAACACAGGAACAGGAAAAACAGGGGCAAAGGTCGCGGGCGCGGAAGCGAGCGCAGCTTCAGGTGCACCGGCGGGGCGTCCACGAAACGGAACACCACCCCACGAAGGAACAGCGCCAGCGGGTCCTTCAACATCCCAGTTTACCAGGTAGGTCCAACGCTGAGCGGAGCTCGGTCCACCGATCCAAACACGAGCATCAACTGCCTTCCTAAAGCGGGGAAGGCTACACGGCCGCTGCAGACAAGAGCAGCGCCAGCAGCAGACGCTGCGCACTTGAGTGTTTTGCGGCGGGTGGCGGGCGTCCAGCGAGGCCGTCGCTCTGCCTGCCGTACTAGCACAAGCCGACTTGCGCCCAAAAGGTATTCTGCCTTGACGAAACCGTGTATGCTGGGCTGGGGTGCTCCTGTGTCAGTAATTTGCTCACATTGTCGCTAACCAGGTCGCGTACAAGCGTCTCGGTCGACGTGGGCAAACCTTTGGTGCAGTGCTCCAGAAGTTACCTGGTTATCCTCCAAGCGAGCAGGATGTGTAGCGACAAGCGCTGGTCGGGTCTTTGTTCAGCGCGGGTACTATGCTGACGACACCAGGGCACGCCATCCGTTGCGTTTGCAAAGTTGGTCTGCCTCGCGACGTTTTCGACGAGCGTTCAAGTTCGATCAAAGTGCAAGCACTGAGGCTCGTCTGGGGCACGAGTTTCCGCAACGCTGTTTCCGAGTGCGGATGCCGGTTTGGCGTCCTGGGACATCGCACTGCGAGTCGAGAATACGCTGCGTGGTTTGATATGTGGTTTGGGATACCAGATCAGCGGGTCTGGACCTGCTTGGCTCCAGGCACATGGCACGAGAGAGGTCGCCTGCCGATGACGATCGAGGCGTCAAACACCAGCCGCAGGGCGCGCTCGCCTAGCATATGGTGTTCTGCTCCTTGGGTATTCGACGGGAGCACCCTGGATAAGCTTTTCGTTACTGAGCGTGCGCATAGCTCCCTGGAGGTTCGACTCTGCCAGCGCATCGTTTGCTGCCGGCAGCAGCAGCAGCAGCAGCAGCAGCAGCAGCAGCAGCAGCAGCAGCAGCGACCGCAATGGTGTGTATACGCATACCGCAGGCACCGCTCGCCGTCGAGGCTACCAGACACGACCAGCCGACGGTATACTCGGTTTAAAACTCGCAGTGACCAGGATATCGTGGAAATGGAATCACATCCCTGATGTTCTCCATGCCGGTGCAGAACTGGACGTATCGCTCGAATCCGAGTCCGTATCCGGCATGAGGCACTGTTCCGTATCGTCGCAGATCGAGGTACCACCAGTACTGCTCCTCGCTCAGCCCGAGCTCCTGCATGCGTGAGCACAGTACATCGTAGCGTTCCTCGCGCTGGCTGCCACCGATCAGTTCTCCTATACCGGGGACCAGGAGGTCGAACGCGGCAACGGTGCGTCTCCCGTCGGTCGTCGGCTCCGTGTCGTTCACGCGCATGTAGAACGCCTTGATGCAGGCCGGGTAATTGAACACGAAAACTGGTCGTTGGAAATGCCTCTCCGCAAGGTATCGTTCGTGCTCGGTCTGTAGATCTGAGCCCCACTCTGGTGTGAACTCAAACTTCTCCGTCGCCTTTGAGAGAATCTCAATCGCTTCGGTGTAGCTGACGCGGGCAAAGGCAAGGTCGCGAACTTGCTCTAGTTTTCGAACGAGACCCTTTTCTATAAACTGATCGAAGAACTGCAAGTCCTCCATCCGGGTTTCCAGGAGAAATGAGACGCCGTGCTTGACGTACTCCTCGGCGTTCTTCATCGCATCATCGCGGGATGCGAACGCCATTTCGGGCTCAATCATCCAAAACTCGGCAAGATGCCGTTTGGTGTTTGAGTTTTCCGCGCGGAACGTTGGTCCAAACGTGTAGACGTCTCCCATGGCACAGGCGTACGCTTCCGCCGACAATTGCCCCGAGACCGTGAGCGAAGCGCGCTGACCGAAAAAGTCGGCCTGCTCCTCAGTGGCTCCAGGTGGCAATGTGGTGACGCGGAACATTTCTCCCGCGCCTTCGCAATCTGAGGCGGTGATGATCGGACTATGGAGGTAGATGAATCCCCGAGACTGAAAGAACGCATGAGTCGCCGCAGCCAACGCGGAGCGTACGCGGGCGACTGCTGCGAAGGAGTTCGTTCGCGGTCGCAAATGCGCAATGGTTCGCAGAAACTCGAACGAGTGGCGTTTCTTCTGGAGCGGATAGTTGCTTGCGACCGGCCCGAGCAACTCGACCGATGTTGCCTGGACCTCTATCGGCTGCTTGGCCCCCGGGCTCTTTCTCACGTAACCGGACACCGCAATGGAGCATCCAGTGGCGAGACTTGCAACTTTATCGAAGCTCGGCACACTGCTGTCAACGACAACCTGAATGCCGCTCACATTCGAGCCGTCGTTGACTTGAACGAACGCGAACTGCTTCTGGTCCCGCGCAGTTCGTACCCATCCTTTAATGACCACGAAGGAGTTAGCGGGCTGAAGGAAGTGGGCAGCCTCTTCGAAGAGTCGCTGAATGCGGACCCTCTGCTTCTCAGCAGGGGGCGCTTTGTGCTCGTCCAACGTGCCTACTGTGCTCGTCTGCGCAGGCGTCGACGTTACACACAGTCTGGTGAGCGCGAGTCTTTGCCTCGCGTACGCACGAACCAGGGTCCCGTTCACGCGTTCGTGTCGCGAACGCTGCAGCTGAGAGGGGTCGCGACTGAGAAAGCCACTCGCAAAGACCGACACTCGGCTGCCAGTCAAGTGACCACAGAACTGCTGCACACGAGAGCGGCGACTCGACGAGACCGTCGTGGTCCCTAAAAAGGCCAACATTCGCGACAGGTTTTCAACTCCGCTGTTGAGAACTTGTTTCAGGCGTGTCGTGCTCACGGTGTCAACGTTTCTCGCGCAAGCACCGGCGCCTAGTGCGTGGTGTACGTGCAGCGCATGCCGGCGATGCGTCCGCGAGTGACCTGCGCTGATGATGACGATGATCGACGATCGGCGCGCCGCCATTTTTCTTCACTGACAACGCGTTTCCATAGGCCAGCGTTCTTCGATGATGCGCTTTTTCTCTTCTTTCTCTCTGGTTTTTTTGTTTCAGTGCGCAGTAAAGTATCGATGAAACCCCATCTCTCAAGTTTCGTTACCTATCCTTCTTCTCGGATGTACTGGTCGTCTGAAAAGTCTAATCGTGTGCCGAGTGATTGCCCTAATCATCCGCAAAAGCGACGTTACCTTTGGTACGGATGCATCAGGGAGGTAGGACGGCTTTTCTATAACACAGAGGGCGTCGGTTCGACGATCGGCGCGTCGCCATGCCCCATGCGCCCCTTGCACCGCTTAGGGAGCGCGTTTTGCGGGCGCGCGCTCCTCGACAAGACGATATGGCGTCCGGCGGGTATCAGCAGCGAATGTCAGGCGCCCAGCCGCGACAGGCGGACCACTCTGGTGTCCGCATCACGTTTCAGATGCCAGCGGGGCGACACGTCGGCG
>Ga0080006_1274985_pt1 | contig 25519 bp, 23 predicted proteins | sample RS3BMetagenome_FD_69209 | JGI IMG/M metagenome (GOLD analysis project Ga0080006, IMG submission 69209) | Ferric oxide microbial mat and aquatic microbial communities from Rainbow Spring, Yellowstone National Park, USA - RS3B (SPADES... ...
GCTCGGGGCAAAGGCAAAGGCAAAGGCAAAGGCAAAGGCAAAAGCGCGGAGCGCCCTCAGCGCGAGAAGATCAGCGCGCGCTTGACCTCTTGGATCGCCTTGGTGACCTCGATGCCGCGTGGGCAGGCGTCGGTGCAGTTGAACGTGGTCCGGCACCGCCACACCCCGTCGACCTCATTGAGGATGTCGAGGCGCTCGGCGGCAGCCTCGTCGCGGCTGTCGAAGATGAAGCGGTGTGCGTTGACGATCGCGGCCGGGCCGTAGTAACTGCCCTCCTGCCAGAACACCGGGCAACTGGTGGTGCAGGCCGCGCAGAGAATGCACTTGGTGGTGTCGTCGTAGCGGGCGCGATCGGTCGGGCTCTGAATGCGTTCCCGCGTGGGCGGATTCCCCGTGGTGATCAGGTACGGCTTCACCGCCCGGTAGGCGTCGAAGAACGGCTCCATGTTGACCACCAGGTCTTTTTCCACCGGCAGCCCGCGGATCGGTTCGACCGTGACGGCGAGTTGCTTGCGCGGCTTGTCTGGTAGTAACTCGCGCATCAGCACCTTGCATGCCAGCCGGTTCACGCCGTTGATCCGCATCGCATCGGACCCGCACACCCCGTGGGCGCAGGACCGGCGGAACGTCAGCGTGCCGTCCAGGTAGCTCTTGATGTAGATCAAAAGGTTGAGCAACCTGTCGCTGGGCAGGCAGGGCACTCTAAAGCTTTGCCAGCCGCCGGTTTTCGCGAAGGCGTCGGGGTCGTCGGGGTTGAACCGGGCGATCTTCACCGTCGCCATCACCGCCCCCTCGGGAACGGGCGGCAGGGGTGGTTCCAGGGTCGGCTCGACGTCGACGGCCATCAGTACTTCCGTTCCTTGGGTTCGTAGCGGGTCTGCACGACAGGCTTGAAGTCCAGCGCGATGTCGCTCAGCAGCTCGGTGCCCTGCTTATCGGCCCCAATTTCCTTGTAGGCCATGGTGTGGCGCATGTAGTTGACGTCGTCGCGGTTCGGGTAGTCTTCGCGGGCGTGCCCGCCGCGGGACTCCTTGCGGTTCAGCGCGCCGACTACGGTGACCTCGGCGAGCTCCAGCAGGAAACCCAGCTCGATGGCCTCCAGCAGGTCGCTGTTGAACCGTTTCCCCTTGTCGTGCAACGCTATTCGGGAATATCTCTCTTTGAGGGCGTGGATGTCGGTCAACGCCTGCTTGAGGGTCTCCTCGGTGCGGAACACCGCGGCGTTGTTGTCCATCGACTGCTGCAGGGCCCCGCGGATGTCGGCGACGCGCTCGTTGCCCTGTTCGGAGAGGATGTCGCTCACCCAGCCGATGACCATCGCCGCCGGGTTCGGCGGCATGTCGACGAACTCGTGCCCGCGCGCGTAGGCGGCCGCGGCGATACCTGCCCGGCGGCCGAACACGTTGATGTCCAGCAGCGAGTTGGTGCCCAGCCGGTTGGCGCCGTGCACCGACACGCACGCGCACTCGCCGGCCGCGTAGAGCCCAGGAACGATAGATGTGTTGTCCCGCAACACCTGTGCGGTAATCGTCGTCGGGATGCCGCCCATCACGTAGTGACACGTCGGGTACACAGGGACGAGCTCGTGCACCGGGTCTACCCCAAGGTAGGTGCGGGTGAACTCGGTGATGTCGGGCAGCTTCGCCGCCAGGACGTCCTCGCCGAGGTGGCGGACGTCGATGTAGACGTAGTCCTTGTGCGGGCCGGCGCCACGCCCCTCCAGGACTTCGAGCACCATCGAGCGGGCGACGATGTCCCGCGGCGCCAAGTCGACGATCGTCGGGGCGTAGCGCTCCATGAACCGCTCGCCCTCGCCGTTGAGCAGCCGGCCGCCCTCGCCCCGGACGGCTTCGGAGATCAGGATGCCCAAGCCCGCCAGACCGGTCGGATGGAACTGGTGAAACTCCATGTCCTCCAAAGGAAGTCCTTTTCGGAAGACGATACCGATACCGTCGCCGGTGAGGGTGTGCGCGTTGGAGGTGGTCTTGTACATGCGGCCGGAACCGCCGGTGGCGATCACGACGGCCTTGGCGTGGAAGACATGGATCTCGCCGGTCGCCAGTTCGTAGGCGACCACGCCGGTGGCCACCGGGCCGCGCGGCGTTTCGGTGAGCAGCAGGTCCAGCGCGTAGAACTCGTTGAAGAACTGCACGTCGTGTTTGAGGCAGTTCTGGTAGAGGGTCTGCAGGATCATGTGGCCGGTGCGGTCGGCGGCGTAGCAGGCGCGGCGCACCGGGGCCTTCCCGTGGTCGCGGGTGTGGCCACCGAAGCGGCGCTGGTCGATGCGGCCCTCGGGGGTGCGGTTGAAAGGCATCCCCATCTTCTCCAAATCGAGCACCGCGTCGATGGCTTCCTTGCACATGATCTCCACCGCGTCCTGGTCGGCGAGGTAGTCGCCGCCCTTCACGGTGTCGAACGCGTGCCACTCCCAGTTGTCGTCTTCGACGTTGGCCAGCGCGGCGCACATGCCGCCCTGCGCGGCGCCGGTGTGGCTGCGGGTGGGGTAGAGCTTGGTCAGCACCGCGGTGCGCACGCGGGGCCCCGCCTCCACGGCCGCGCGCATGCCCGCGCCGCCGGCGCCGACGATGACCACGTCGTAGCGGTGTTGGTAGATCAATCGGGTCGCCTCCTGCGAATCAGGAAATGTTCGGGTCGAAGGTCATGATCACGTAGGTCCCCAGCATCAGCGTGAACAGCATGGACGTCACCAGCAGCGAGTTCAGCCAGAACCGGGTGCTGTCCTTGCGGCTGTAGTCGTCGATGATGACGCGCAGGCCGTTGCCGCCGTGCAACTCGGCGAGCCACAACAGCAGCAGGTCCCAGGTCTGCCAGAACGGCGACGCCCACCGCTGCGCGACGAAGTTGAAGTCGATGCGGTAGACGCCGTTGTCCCACATCAGCGTGATGAACAGGTGCCCGAGCACCAGGACCACCAGCACCACGCCGGAGAACCGCATGAACAGCCAGGCGAATTTCTCGAAGTTAGGAATCCCCGAGCGGCGCCGCGGCGAGCGCGGGTTGTCCAAGCTGGCAGGGCGGTCGTGGCTGCGCTGCCGGACCGGAGCCAGGTCGCCGGGCCCGAGTTGTAAGTCCGGGCTGCTCATCAGAAGTGCTCCATCGCATGAATACCCAGCACCACTCCGGAGGGGACCAACAACAGCAGGAACACCACGCCGACGATCCACAGCATCAGCCTCTGGTATCGCGTTCCCTCGGACCAGAAGTCGATCAGGATCACCCGGATGCCGTTGAGCGCGTGGAACACCACCGCGGCCACCAGCCCGAACTCCAACAGCCCCACCACCGGGGTCTGATAATCGTGGATCACCGCGTCGTAGGTCTGCGGGCTCACCCGCACCATGGCGGTGCCCAGGACGTGAACGAACAGGAAGAAGAAGACGGTGGCACCGCTGATGCGATGCAGGACCCAGGACCACATCCCCGGGTCGCCCCGGTATAGGGTCCGCGGCGGCCGCCGCCTGCGCGACGGGGCCGTGCCGTTTGCCGAATCCGCGGTTGCTGCCTGTGTACTCACCCTGTCCTCACCGCCTCCCGCAACATTAACGGCCACCCAAGCCGGGCAGTTCAGCCTAACTCGACCGGGTCGCGGCCTGCGCCGGACAGGGCGGCAGGCCAAGCGCCGGCAGGGCTAGGGTGACCTTCTGAGAAGGCCCATCCGGACCCATTCAATCAGCGGGGGTGCGCATGCCGGAAATTGATTGGGAAATATTGCGGAACAAGGCAATTCAGGCATCTTCGGGTGCTTATGCGCCGTATTCGCGATTTGCGGTGGGCGCCGCCGCGCTGGTCGACGATGGCCGTGTGCTCACCGGGTGCAATGTGGAGAACGTCTCATATGGCCTTGGTCTCTGTGCCGAGTGCGGCGTGGTGTGCGCCCTGCACACGACGGGCGGCGGACGGCTGGTCGCACTGGTGTGCGTGGATGCGCGGGGGTCCGTGCTGATGCCGTGCGGGCGGTGCCGCCAGGTGCTGCTGGAACACGGTGGCCCCGGATTGCTGATCGACCATCCGGCCGGGCCGCGCCACCTCGACGAGTTGCTGCCCGACGCGTTCGGCCCCGACGACCTGGCCCGCCGACGGTGCGGACCGGAATGGTCCGGGGAGGAGGCGGGCAATTAGGCGCAGCCCGGGCATGAAAGTCGCGTTCGACGCGCCGACAGTGATCCGGACCAAGCGGGACGGCGGTCGGTTGTCCGACGAAGCCATCGACTGGGTCGTCGAGGCCTATACCGACGGCCGGGTCGCCGAGGAGCAGATGGCGGCGCTGGCGATGGCGATCCTGTTTCGGGGCATGGACCGTGGTGAGATCGCGAGGTGGACCGCGGCGATGGTCGCCTCCGGTGAGCAAATGGATTTCAGCGACCTGCCGTCGCCCACCGTGGACAAGCACTCCACCGGCGGCGTAGGAGACAAGATCACCCTGCCGCTGGTGTCTGTCGTCGCCGCCTGCGGTGCGGCGGTGCCGCAGGCGTCAGGTCGCGGCCTCGGGCACACCGGCGGCACCATAGACAAGCTGGAGTCCATCGCGGGGTTCACCGCCGACCTGTCGACCGAGCGCGTGCGCGAGCAACTTCGTGACGTCGGTGCGGCCATCTTCGCCGCCGGCAAGCTGGCGCCCGCCGACGCCAAGCTGTACGCGCTGCGGGACATCACCGCCACCGTCGAGTCGCTGCCGCTGATTGCCAGTTCGGTGATGAGCAAGAAGCTGGCCGAGGGCGCGGGCGCGCTGGTGCTCGATGTGAAGGTCGGTTCCGGGGCGTTGCTGACCTCCGAGGCGCAGTGCCGCGAGCTGGCGCACATTATGGTTGAGCTGGGGGCGGCGCACGGGGTGCCCACCCATGCGCTGCTGACGGACATGAACCGCCCGCTGGGCGCGACCGTCGGCAATGCCCTCGAGGTCGAGGAGGCCTTGGAGGTGCTTGCCGGCGATGGGCCGCCGGACGTGGTGGAGCTGACGTTGCGGCTGGCCGCCGAGATGCTCGTGCTCGCCGGGGTCGACGACCGCGACCCCGCCGACACGCTGCGCGACGGCACCGCGATGGATCGGTTCCGCCGGCTCGTCGCGGCTCAGGGCGGTGACCTGTCGGTGCCGTTGCCGGTCGCCGCGCATGCCGAGACCGTGACCGCGGCCCGGGGCGGCACAATGAGCGATATCGACGCAATGGCAGTGGGGCTGGCGGCTTGGCGGCTGGGCGCGGGAAGACCCCGTCCGGGGGTCGCGGTCCAGTCAGGTGCCGGTGTCAGGATTCACCGCCGCCCCGGGGAGCCCGTGGTTGCGGGCGAGCCTTTGTTCACCCTCTACACCGACACCCCCGAACGGTTCGCCGCCGCGCTGGCCGAGCTGGACGGCGGCTACAGCGTCGGTACCACAGCCCCCGTTTCCAGGCCGCTGATCATCGATCGGATCGTCAAATGACAACACCGCTGGCTTTAGAGCAGATCATCAACGCACCCAAGGCGCTGTTGCACGATCACCTCGACGGCGGGCTGCGCCCGTCGACCGTGATCGACATCGCCGGCCGGACCGGGTACGACGGGCTGCCCACCACCGACGTCGACGAACTCGCGACATGGTTTCGCACCCAGTCGCACGGCGGCTCCCTGGTGCGCTACCTGGAGCCGTTCTCGCACACCGTGGCCGTGATGCAGACCGTCGACTCGCTACACCGCGTGGCCCGCGAGTGTGTGGAGGACCTGGCGGCCGATTCGGTGGTCTACGCCGAGATCCGGTTCGCGCCCGAGCTACACATCGACCGCGGGCTGTCCTTCGACGAGATCGTCGACGCCGTGCTGAGCGGTTTCGCCGACGGTGAGGAGGCCTGCGCCGCGGCCGGTAGCCCGATCGTGGTGCGGCTGTTGGTGACCGCCATGCGGCACGCGGCGGTGTCGCGGGAGATCGCCGAGCTGGCGGTCCGGTGGCGGGACAAGGGTGTGGTCGGTTTCGACATCGCCGGTGCCGAGGCGGGCAATCCGCCGACACGGCATCTGGACGCGTTCGAGTTCATGCGAGACAACAATGCGCGCTTCACCATTCACGCCGGTGAGGCGTTCGGGCTGCCGTCCATCCACGAGGCGATCGCGTTCTGCGGCGCCGACCGGCTGGGCCACGGGGTGCGCATCGTCGACGACATCGACGTACTCTCCGACGGCCTCGAAGCCGGTGAGGTCCGGTTGGGCCGGCTGGCGTCGATCCTGCGCGACAAGCGAATTCCGCTGGAGTTGTGTCCCAGTTCCAACGTGCAGACCGGCGCGGTCAAGAGCATCGCCGAGCACCCGTTCGATCTGTTGGCCCGCACGCGGTTCCGCGTGACCGTCAACACCGACAACCGGCTGATGAGCGATACCTCGATGAGCCTGGAGATGTCCCGATTGGTGGAAGCGTTCGGCTACGGGTGGAGTGATCTCGAGCGGTTCACCATCAACGCGATGAAGTCCGCGTTCATCCCGTTCGACCAGCGGCTCGCGATTATCGACGAGGTGATCAAGCCGCGGTACGCGGTGTTGATCGGCTAAGAAGGCGTCCGGCAGTCACGCCATCCCGTAGAGCACCGTCGCGAGCCCGACAACCACCAGTGTCGACGCTGTCATCGCGTGGCGGCGGTGCGCAAGCCAGCGTCTGATCCGTTCGAGGTGCGGATCGATGCGGGGCCCGACGGCAAGGTAGGCCAGGACGGGCGCGGCCACAAAGGCACTGGCCAGGGCGGCGTAGAAGACGACGGCCACCGCCGCGCCGACGGCGGTGAGGCGGACGGTGGCGATCTCCGTGCCCGCGGCCGCGCTGGCGGCCAGTATTTTCGGGTTGGTCCACATGGGGAAGATGCCGATCGAGGCGGCGGCCAGGGGACTGATCCTGCCGACCCTGTGCTCCCATTGCGACCTTTTCGCCGCGGCGGCGCGCCGCCTCCTCCACAGCCGCGCGCCGAGCACGACGAACGCGGCGCCGGCGGCTACCACCAGCCAACTGGTCCAGGCGGGTGCGGGCCCCTTGAGGCCGTCGAACAAGCGCGGAACACGGATGAAGACCGCGGTCAGCGCGGCCAGTGAAATCACCCTGCCAAAGAGGTAGGCGAGGCTGGACCAGTGGGGCCGGTCGTTGTGAACGAGCAACACCAGCGCCACCACGACCGGTATTGGCGACAGCGCGACCACAAGGGCCGCTGCAGTCAGCTTGGCGAGTACCAGGCCGGAAAGACCGAACACGTCGCCACCTTCACTGCCGTCGCCGCCGCCGGACTCTTCCTTTTCTACACGAGAACCACACGGGCGTGCCGCGCGCCGGCTGCCGGGTTGGCGGCGCGCGCAGGGCGGGTTACCGGCCCGGCAGGGTCCTGCAGCGCGGCCATTCGACGAATAGTGTGGCTGGACATGAAGCTGCCTCTGCTGGGCCCCGTCTCACTAACCGGCTTCCAGCACGCTTGGTTTTTCCTGTTCCTGCTGGCCGTGCTGCTGGTGGTGGGGGTCTACGTCGCGCTGCACTACGCCCGCCGCCGGCGCGTGCTGCGCTTCGCCAACATGGAGGTGCTGGAGCGTGTCGCCCCGGCCCGGCCCAGCCGCTGGCGCCACCTGCCGACGGTCCTGTTCGCCGCATCGTTGGTGCTGCTGACCACCGCGATGGCCGGTCCGACATCCGATGTCCGAATCCCACTCAACCGTGCGGTCGTGATGTTGGTCATCGACGTCTCGGAGTCCATGGCGTCCAATGACGTGCCGCCCTCTCGGCTTGCCGCGGCGCAGGAGGCCGGCAAGCAATTCGCCGACGAGCTGACGCCGGCCATCAACCTGGGGCTGGTGGAGTTCGCGGCCAACGCCACGCTGCTCGTCCCCCCGACGACCAACCGCGCGGCCGTCAAAAAGGCGATCGACGGCCTGCGGCCGGCCCCCAAGACCGCGACCGGGGAAGGCATTTTCACCGCGATGCAGGCGATCGCGACGGTCGGCTCGGTGATGGGCGGCGGCGACGGTCCGCCACCGGCGCGCATCGTTCTGGAGTCCGACGGCGCCGAAAACGTGCCGCTGGATCCCAACGCCCCGCAGGGAGCGTTCACCGCGGCCCGGGCGGCCAAAGCCCAGGGCATCCAAATCTCCACTATTTCGTTCGGCACGCCCTACGGCACCGTCGACTACGAGGGCGCCACCATTCCGGTTCCGGTCGACGACCAGACGCTGCAGAAGATCTGCGAGATCACCGATGGCCAGGCGTTCCACGCCGACAGCCTCGAATCGCTCAAAGAGGTCTACACGACCCTGCAGCACCAAATCGGCTACGAAACCGTGAAGGGCGACGCCAGCCTCGCGTGGATGCTGCTCGGCGCGGTCGTCCTGGCCGGCGCGATCCTGGCCGGTCTGTTCCTGAACCGCAGGCTGCCCTCCTGAGCGATCAGACGGGAAGTCGCCGGTTGATGACCAGCGCCAACCCCGCCGCGACGAGAACGGTGATGACGGCCAGCCGCAACCACCCGGAACCGCCGGGGCCGGCCACGATGCGGTAACCGATCTCGTTCTCGATGGCGTCGTAGTCCTTTTCGAGCTCCTTGAGGTTGGTGGCGGTGTAGGACTGGCCGCCGGACAGCTTGGCTATGGTCTTCATCTGGTCGGTCGACACCGGGACCGCAACTCGCTGCCCGTCCATCTCGATCTCGCCGTTCTTGGTCCCGAACGAGATCGTCGAAATGGGTACCCCCTGGTCCTTTGCCAGGCGCGCCGCGGTGTAGGCGCCGTCGTGGGGATCGTTGGGATCCGACGGTTTGTTCTCACCGCCGTCGGAGAGCAGCACGATGCGCGCCGGCGGCGGGCTGTCGCCCCCGTATACGGCCGTTGCTCCGATCGCGTGCAGGGCGGTGAAGATGGCCTCCCCGGTCGCCGTGCTGTCGGCGAACTCCAGCTTCTTCAGCGCGTCGAGGGTGGCCTGATGCTGCGGCGTCGGCGGCACCAGCAGGTAGGGCGTTCCCGCGAAACCGACGAGCCCGAGGTTGATGCCGGGCGTCAGCTGGCTGGCGAACTGACTGGCCGCCTGCTCGGCCGCCTTGAGCCGATCGGGCTCGACATCCTTGGCGCGCATGGACTGTGACATGTCGATCACCAGCATGATCACCGCACGGTTGCGCGGGATGCGCATGTCGTGGGTGGGCGTCGCGAGCGCGATGGTCAGCAGGACCAGGCCGAGCATGGAAACGGCGATGGGCAGGTGCCGCCACCGCGATTGCGGCACCCGGGCCTCGGTGAACCGGCGCAGCCGGCGGCGGCGCCGGATCTGGACGAAAACATAAAGGCCCAGCAGTGCGAGGGGAACCAACAGGAACAGCAACATGCCCGGGCGTTGGAACCCGTACAGGGGAAGCGGGCCGATGCCGGGAAGCGACACGTGGCTCAACCTTCCCGTCTTGGCCCGTCTTGGCCCTGTCTGGCCGCGATTTGACCGACGGCGGATGCTGCCGCCAGTAAAGAGCAGTCTCGATGGCCAGTCAAACGCGCGGCGCTGTTGGCGCCCTACTCACGTCTGAGCCGTCCGTCGATGAACTGCTCCAGCTTCTCCCATTCGCGCACCGCCGCGGCGTACGGGGGGGTGGGCTTGCCGATCGAGTCCGGCTCCAACACGTAGGCGACCAGCTTGCCCAGGGGCCGGCTGGTCTCGAGCGCCTTGTCGACCGTGCTCTCCTCGGAGTAGTCGCCGATGTCGCGCAGGAGCTCGACGGCCAGGTCCAGTTGCTCGCGATCCACCGCGTCCGGCCCGTCGGCGAAGTCGTCGGCCAGCCCGTTGAGCACGTAGACGTTGTCGCCGGTCACCTCGACCGTCAGCGAGCCGTCGGTCGCGGCGGTGCGGATGTCGTCGTAGGTGCTCAGGTCGGCCAGATCGTGGTCGTGTTCGTCGGCGAGATAACGGGCCAGCGCCCGCTCGGAGCCGAACACGCTGATCCGTCCGTTGCGGCCCAGGAAGATCGGGCGATCGTCCAGGTAGCACCGCAGTGTGTAGAAGGTGCCGGAGCTGGTCATGATCCGAATCGGGTCGATGCCCACCTTCAGCCAGAAGTCCGCGTCGCCGCCCAGCACCGCGGTGTCCCCGGCCACGCGGGGTTCGTCATCCTCGTCCAAGTCCTCCTCGGCCGCGGTTTCTGCGGTTTCTGTGGCTTCTGTGGCTTCTGTGTTTTCTGTGTTCTTGGACTTGTCCGGGTTCGCCTCGGATCCCCTATCGGTATCCGGCTCGTCTGCAGCGGCGTCGGTGGCTTTTTCCTGTTCTTCCTCCTCTTCTTCTTCCTGGCGCTCCTCGGCGAGTTCGGCGGCCGCCTTCTCCGACAGCTTGTCGTCGACCTCGGGGGTGCTCACGACGTCTTCGATCGCGGTGAGCACGTCGTCCCAACCACGGGCGATGATCTCGGCGATCGCGTTCCAGCGTTTCTGCCCCGCCTTCCCGGTGAAGTGGTCGATTCCGCCAGACACGGTGCCCAGGATGGGGTTGCCGTTGAAGAACTTCGACGCGGCGGGCAGCTCGCACACCGAGCCGATCGACGACACGATCGCCAGCACTCCCGCCAGCGTTGCCACCGACTCCTCGGTCGGCTTCCCCGACACCAGCTCCTCGACAACGACCAGATCGAACTGCTTGTCGCCGGCGGGCTCGAACGTGTGCGCGTGCGCCGCGGTCAAGTCCGACCACGCCGGGTGGTCGACCAGGTCGTGGTCGGTGTCGGAACGCACAAACGCGACCAGGTCGGCAACGGTCCCGAAGGCATAGAGGTCCTCGTCCTTGCCCAGGAACGCCTCCCACTCGTCGCCGGCGTCGCGCCAGCGGGGTGCCCAGATGGTGTAGCGCTCACCGGCGGACAGGCTCAGGCGGATGGGCACGAGGTCAGCAGCCATGCGGCACAGGATAGCGGCGGCGGGCGAAGGCGCTCGACGCGCCTGGTGGCGATCGCTGGAGCGGCGAAGCCGTGCGAAGCGGGTCGCCACCGCTTGCGGGGGACGGGTCGCCACCGTCGAGATTAGCTGGCCCAGATGTCGGCGATCGGGGGAGCGCTGACCGCATAACCGGTCTTGGGCAGCCCGTACATCTGCTCCAACGTGGAAAGCACGTTGTAGTGGCTGATGCGCTCGTTGTAGGTGCCGGGCTGCACGTGCGCGCCGTAGAACACCGTCGGGATCCGGTTGTGGCCGCCGCCGAGACTGGATCCGTCATCCTCGTCCCACGTCACGACCAGCAGGCTGTTGTTGGCCACCGCCCAGTTGGCGTACCCGGACAGCTCGCGGTTCAGCCACGCGTCGCCCTGGGCGATCGAGCCGTCGTGCATGTCGTTGTCGACGTTGGGAATGACGAACGACACCGTCGGCAGGGCGGCGTAGTTTCCGATCGGGAAGGCGGAGAACGGCAGCGAGTTCGCCGCCGGCACATTGCTGAAGTTGGCCCAGGGCACGTGCTTGCGCGCGTACTTGCCCGCACTGCACACCGCCGAACCGACGGCCGGCAGTCCCTCGGCGAATCCGACGAACGTGTAGCCGGCAGCCAGCAGTTCGGACGCCAGATTGGGTGCGGCACCGGCGGTGACCGGGCAGCCATCGTTGGTCACCCCGAAGGTGCTGCCGGCGAAGAGTGCCAGGTAGTTCGGCTCGCTGGGATGCGTTTCGGCGAACGACTGGGCCATCATCGCCCCGTTAGCCGCCAGCGCGTTGATGAAGGGCGCCGACTTGTTGCCGATGATGTTGTTTTGGGAGCGGTTCTCTTCCACCACGATGACGACGTGCGAGGCCTGCGGAATCATGGCCGCCGCGAGCCCGACTTCCGGGGGCGGCTGGAAGGCCGCCACCACCGTGATCGCCACCGCACCGAGCAGTCCGAGGGCTCGACAGGCCCCGACCATCAGCTTCGTGGGACGCAGCACCCCGCGAGTGTATGGGGCGTTGAGGCCGACCAGGCGACCGACGCGAGCAGCGTTCCGCGGGGCGTTAACCAAACGCAGCTCGATTGTTATAGATAGGGTCAAACCCCGTGCAGGTATGCGTCGTGGACCACCCGCTGGTGATCGCCCGGTTGACGACGATGCGCGACCGCCACACCGACGACGCGGGCTTCCGGGCCGCGCTGCGTGAACTGACCGCGATGCTGGTCTACGAGGCAACCCGCGACGCGGCCACCGAGACGTTTCCGGTTCGCACGCCACTGGGCGAGACCCTCGGAGTGCGCCTAACCGACCCGCCGCTGCTGGTTCCCGTGCTGCGCGCCGGACTCGGCATGGTCGACCAGGCACTCGCCCTGCTGCCGAAGTCCCGGGTCGCGTTCGTGGGCGTGGCCCGCGACGAGGAAACGCATCAGCCCACCGGATATTTCGAGGCGCTGCCCGATGACCTGACCGGCGTCCCGGTCATGGTCCTCGACCCGATGCTGGCCACCGGCGGATCGGTGAAACACACCGTCGGTCTGTTGCAGCACCGCGGCGCCACCGAGATCACCGTGCTGTGCGCGGTGGCCGCTCCGGAAGGCGTTGCCGCCCTCGAAAAGAAGGCACCGAACGCAAGGCTCTTCACCGCTGCCGTCGACGACGAACTCAACAAGGACGCCTACATCGTGCCGGGCCTCGGCGACGCGGGCGACCGCCAGTACGGGCCCCGCTAGCTCACCAAATCCCCGACCGCCGCGAGCAGCTCCTTGCGCAGCGCGCCGGCCCGGTCCCGGGCAGGACGCAGGCCGCCGGTCACCGCGCAGCGAACTTCCATGTAGCACTTCAACTTCGGCTCGGTCCCCGAGGGACGTACCACCACCCGCACCGACGCTTCGTCGTCGCCGCCGGTGAAGATCAGCGCGTCGCCGATGTCGGTCATGGTCGTGGCGAACCCGGCCAGTTGCCGCGGCGGGTCTTCCCGCAGACGCTGCATCAGTCCGGCCGCCTCGCCGGCCCCCGCCTGTCCAGGGGCGACCCGGCGTGACACCGCCGCGACGTCGTGCACGCCATACCGTCGGGCCAGTTCGTCCAGCGCGTCGGGCACCGAACTGCCCCGCCCCTTGAGCGCGGCCACCAGATCGCAAACCAGGACCGCAGCGCTGATACCGTCTTTGTCGCGCACCGCGTCCGGGTCGACGCAGTACCCGATGGCTTCCTCGTAGGCGTACACCAGGCTGGCGCCGGGCACCGTGCAATAGTCGCGGGCATCGGCGCGCGCCAGCCACTTGAAGCCGGTGCGGGTCTCGACGTGGGTTGCGCCGTAGCGCCCGGCGATAGCTGCCAGCATCCGCGACGACACCACTGTGCTTGCCACCACGGTGCTTTCCGTGGGAGACCCGCGCGACAGTATGTAATCGCCGAGGAGCCAACCCGTTTCGTCACCGGAGAGCATTCGCCACCCCGAGGCGGGATTCGGCCCGGTGGGTATGGCGACCGCGCACCGGTCGGCGTCGGGGTCCAGCGCGATCGCGACGTCGGCGCCGACGTCGGCGGCCAGGGCGAGCAGCGCATCGGTGGCGCCGGGTTCCTCGGGGTTCGGGAAGGCGACGGTGGGGAAGTCGGGGTCGGGCGCGAACTGCGCCCCGACGGTGTGCACGTCGTGAAACCCGGCGCGCCGCAAAGCATGGACCGCCACCGCGCCGCCCACCCCGTGCAGCGGTGTCAGAGCAACCCGCACCGATCCGGCTGCGCGCCGCACCCCGGCCACGCGCTCGACGTAACGCTCGAGCAGGTCGGTCCTGACGGGTTCGACGTGCTTGCGGGCTATCTGGTCGGCCGGGGGAGCGTCGCGCATCGCGGCTTCGATCTGGCGGTCGGTGGGGGACACAATCTGGATCCCGCCGTCGAAGTACACCTTGTAACCGTTGTCGGTCGGCGGATTGTGTGAGGCCGTGATCTGGATCCCGGCGACGGCACCGGTATGGCGCACCGCGAACGCGACCACCGGTGTCGGCACCGGCGAGGGCAGCAGCAGTACGGAAAATCCCTGGGCGGCAAGAACTTCAGCCGTCGCGTTGATGAAGGCTGCCGAACCGTGCCGGGCGTCGCCCCCGACCACCACCACAGAACCGGCGCGATCGCCGAGCACGCGCGCCACCGCCCAGGTGGCGCGCACCACGACCGCGACGTTCATGGCGTCCGGGCCGCCGCGCACCGGCCCGCGCAGCCCCGCGGTGCCGAAGGTGAGCGGACGGGCGAATCGTGCGGCGAGTTCTTGCGCGTCACACGCGGCGAGCTCGGCGGCCGTCGCGGGGTCGGGGTCGTGCGCGATCCACTCCTCGGGCGTCATGTGGTCTACCGCCGGGCTAGATGCGCTCGATGATGGCGGCCAGTAAGGCGCCCATCTCGGTTGCCGACGCGGCCCCGGCGGCCAGCACCTCGGCGTGACTCAGCGGTGCGCCGGTGATGCCCGCGGCCACGTTGGTCACCAGCGACACGCCCAACACCTCGGCACCGGCCGCCCGGGCCGCGATCGTCTCGTGCACCGTGGACATGCCCACCAGGTCGGCGCCCAGCATCTGCAGCATCCGGACTTCCGCGGGCGTCTCGTAGTGTGGTCCCGGCAGGCCGGCGTAGACGCCTTCGCTCAACTCCGGGTCGGCCTGACGGGCGAGCTCGCGCAGCCGCGGCGCGTAGGCGTCGGTCAGATCGACGAACTGCGGACCGACCAACGGCGACCGCGCGGTCAGGTTGAGGTGGTCGCTGATCAGCACCGGCCGGCCGACCGCCATGTCGCCGCGCAGCCCGCCGGCCGCGTTGGTGAGCACGACGACGCGGACGCCCGCCGCGCATGCCGTCCGCACCGGATGCACGACATGGCGCAGGTCATGCCCCTCGTAGGCATGCACGCGACCGACCAGCACCAGGACGCGGTGCTTGCCGACCCGGGTCGACAGCAGCTCGCCGGTGTGCCCGACGGCCGTCGGCGTGGTGAACCCGGGCAGTTCCGCCTGCGGGAGCGCGGCGGTCGGGGAGCCGAATGCGGCAACCGCCGCCGACCATCCCGACCCGAGCACCACGGCAACGTCGTGCTCGTCGACGCCGGTGCGTTCGGCGATGACCCGCGCGGCACGGCGCGCGAGGTCCTCGGGATCGCTCACACCCCGGGAGCCTAGTCCGGCGACGATGCGCGCCGCGGAGCGGCGAGGGGAGAAGCCGGGCCATCGGGCACGGTCCGGCGACGATGCGCGCCGCGGAGCGGCGAGGGGAGAAGCCGGGCCATCGGGCACGGTCCGGCGACGCTCCTCAGGGGCATATGTCAGGATCGGTCTCATGGGTCTTCGCAGCTGGCCGGTTGCCGGCCCGGCCGTAGCTGTGGTGTTGGCGGCCTCGATCACAGGCGGCCCGGCGCCGACGGCAGCAGCCGACGGGTGTCCCGACGTCGAGCTCGTCTTCGCCCGCGGTACCGCCGAGCCGCCCGGCTTGGGCCGCGTGGGTGATGCGCTGTTCGCCGCGCTGCAGCCGGCCCTCGGCTCGCGCAGCCTGGAAGCTTATGCGGTCAACTATCCGGCCAGCTACAACTTCCTGACCACTGCTGACGGCGCCAACGACGCACGCGATCACATCGCTTCGATGGCCGACCAGTGCCCGGCGACGCGCGTTGTGCTTGGTGGTTACTCGCAGGGTGCTGCGGCGGTCTCGATGCTGGCAGGAGTGCCGCCTGTCGGCCAGCGGATCGGTAACTTCGGGTCGGCTCCTGCACTGGATGAGGGTCTGGCAAGCAAGGTTGCGGCGGTCGCGGTGTTCGGTAATCCGGGCGACCGCTTCGGCACCCCGCTTTCCACAACGGGTCAGTTCGCCGGCCGTGCGATCGACCTGTGCGAGTCCACTGATCCGGTCTGCACCGTCGGCGCCCGCGACCCCTCCGCGCACAGTGACTACGACTCACCCCCGTACCCCGGCCAAGCTGCGCGATTCGTCGCGGGACTGGTGTAGCCGTCGCCGGTGTGCCGTCGGTGAGATACTGCGAGGATGCCTGCAGCCCCGTTGGACAGCGTCGAGGATGTCGTGCGGCGACGCGGTGCCGACCTTGTCGAGTTGTCCCACGCCATCCACGCCGAGCCCGAGCTGGCGTTCGCCGAATATCGCAGCTGCGCCAAGACGCAGGCGCTGGTCGCCGAACGCGGTTTTGAGATCACCGCCGTCGCCGGCGGTTTGGACACCGCCTTTCGCGCCGACTTCGGCAGCGGGCCGCTGGTCGTCGGGATATGTGCGGAGTACGACGCGCTGCCCGAGATCGGACATGCCTGCGGCCACAACATCATCGCGGCCGCGGCGGTGGGCGCCGCGCTGGGGTTGGCGGAGGTGGCCGACGAGCTGGGTGTGCGGGTGGCGCTGATCGGAACTCCCGCCGAGGAGGCCGGCGGTGGCAAGGCGCTGCTATTGGACGCCGGGGTTTTCGACGACGTCGCGGCGGCGGTGATGATCCATCCCGGGCCGGTCGATATCGCCGCCGCTCGTTCGCTGGCGCTGGCCGAAGCGGTCGTCCGCTACCGCGGCAAGGAGGCGCACGCCGCCGTGGCGCCGTATCTGGGGGTCAATGCCGCCGACGCGGTGACCGTCACGCAGGTGGCGATCGGGGTGTTGCGACAGCAATTCGCCCCGGGCCAGCTGGCGCACGGGATGGTCACCGACGGCGGTCAGGCAGTAAACGTCATCCCGGGGCATGCGAGCCTGCACTATGCGATGCGCGCGTTCGAGTCGGATTCGCTGCGAGAGTTGGAGGGCAGGATGTTCGCCTGCTTCGCCGCGGGTGCACTGGCCACCGGCTGCGAATACGAGATCGACCAGCCCGGCCCGCCCTACGCGGAGCTCAAACCCGACCCGTGGCTGGCCGATGTCTTCCGCGAGGAGATGTGCCGCCTGGGGCGCGAGCCGATGGCACGCGAGTTCGAGGCGGTGCACCCCATGGGCAGCACCGATATGGGCAACGTGACGCAGGTGATGCCGGGGATTCACCCGGTGGTCGGAGTTGACGCCGGCGGCGCCACGGTTCACCAGCGCGCCTTCGCCGCGGCCGCCGTGGGTCTCAGCGCCGACCGTGCCGTCGTGGAGGGCGCCATCATGCTTGCCCGCACGGTGGTCCACCTGGCCCAAACCTCCGCCGAGCGGGACCGGGTCATGGCCGCGCGCGAGCTCAGGCACAGCAAGGTTCGCCAGTGAGCCTCGCCGCGACTGCCGAAGCGTGGTTGGCCGCACACGCGGATGACCTGGTCGAGTGGCGCCGGCACATCCACCGCTATCCAGAACTGGGCCGGCAGGAGTATGCCACCACCCAGTTCATCGCCGAACGATTGGCGGACGCGGGGCTCAACCCCAAGGTGCTGCCCGGCGGAACCGGGCTCGTCTGCGATCTCGGTCCCGAAAGCGAGCCGCGGATTGCGCTCCGGGCCGACATCGACGCACTGCCCATGGCCGAGCGAACGGGCGCCCCGTACGCCTCGCACATGCCCAACGTCGCGCATGCCTGCGGGCACGACGCGCATACCGCGATCCTGCTGGGTACCGCGCAGGTGCTGGCGTCCGTGCCGAAGTTGCCGGTCGGCGTGCGGTTGATCTTCCAGGCCGCCGAGGAGCTGATGCCCGGCGGGGCCATCGACGCCATCGCCGCCGGAGCGATCACCGGGGTGTCGCGGATCTTCGCCGTGCACTGCGACCCCCACCTCGCGGTCGGCCGGGTCGCGGTGCGGCAGGGCCCCATCACGTCGGCCGCCGACTCGATAGAGATCACGCTGTATTCGCCGGGCGGGCACACCTCGCGTCCGCATCTGACCGCCGACCTGGTCTACGGTCTGGGGACCCTGATCACCGGGCTGCCCGGCGTGCTGTCGCGCCGCATCGACCCGCGCAACGCCACCGTGCTGGTGTGGGGCGCGGTCAACGCGGGAACTGCCGCCAACGCCATTCCGCAGACCGGCGTGCTGTCCGGCACCGTGCGCACGGCCAGCCGCCAGACGTGGGTCGGCCTGGAGGCGATCATCCGCCAGGCCGTGTCTTCGCTGCTGGCGCCGCTGGCCATCGAGCACACGCTGCGCTACAGCCGCGGCGTTCCGCCGGTGGTCAACGAGGAGGTCTCGACGCACATTCTCACCCACGCGATCGAAGCGGTCGGCCCGGAGGTGCTGGCGGATACCCGGCAGTCCGGCGGCGGTGAGGACTTCTCCTGGTATCTGGAGGAGATTCCCGGCGCGATGGCGCGGCTGGGTGTCTGGTCGGGCGAGGGGCCGCAACTGGCCCTGCACCAGCCGACGTTCGACCTCGACGAGCGGGCCCTGGCGATCGGGGTGCGCCTGATGGTCAACATCGTCGAGCAGGCGGCTGCGTTCTAGTCCCAATGCCGGGAAGTTAAGGTCCGAGGTCGGTAGTCAAGCATTTCTGTTGGCGTGTTGTGTCTTTTGGTCCTGGGTCGTTGATGGTGGTGGTCAGGTTGGTGATCGTGGTGCTGCGTTCTGGCCGGTAGGGGTCTTTCTTGTTGTACTTCGACAGTGGGGATTTGACTTTGCGGACGCTGGTGCGGGGCCGCCGGGGCGGGAGCAGGTCGTGCAGGACGGCGCGGCCGATGACGCCGACGAGGTCGACGGTGTCGGTGACGACGTTTCTGGCGGTGACGAGCAGGTCTTTGGCGGTTTGCAGGGCGGTGGTGAAGCTGGCCCGGTCGGGGTCGGTGCCGGGGACGGTCTCGACCGCGTCCACCATGGCGATGCGCAGCGCCTGGTAGACGGTGAGCAGTGCCCACATCTCCTGTTGCAGCCCGGCCGGGTCGCCGGAGCGTAGTACCCGGTGTTGGCAGAGGGTGTGCCGCAGCGCGAGGTAGGCGATTTCGTGTTCCCACCGTTCGTGATACAGCGTGATCAGCTTCGCCGCGGGGTGGCGGCGCGGGTCGCACAGGGTGGTGGCCAGCCGGTAGGTCGCGGTGTAGCGGGTGCCGTCGGCGCAGGTGACGGTGATCTCGGCAGGGATGATCCGTACCGTCAGTGTCCCGATCCGCGACAGGTAGGAGCCGTCGTCGAGTCGCGCCAGCACCGGCAGGCGTCGGGTGGCGGTGAGCCGGACCAGGAACGCGGCACCGGTGCCGGCGAGTTCGGTGAGGAAAGCGGCACCGTCGAAACCGCGGTCGCACAGCACCAGCATGGTGTCGTCGAGCAGGGGCAGCAGGCGGCGCGCGTAGTCGGTCTCCCCGGTCGCGGGCGGGCCGAACACCGCGCCGAGCAGGGCGCGGGTGCCGGTCTCGACCAACGCCATCAGCTCCACCGCGGGGTAGCCGGTGACCCCGTGTTTCGCGTTCGGCTTGCCCAGCCAGGACCGGTTCGCGCCGGTGTCGGGCACCTTGGTCGAGGTGCAGCCATCGAAGGCCACCGTCCGGTAGCGGCCGAACCGCACCCCCGGGGTCCTCGGTTGCGCGGCCGGCCCGGCCAGCACCTCGAACAACGCCTGCATCGGCGCCGGGCCGAGGCGGCGGCGCAGGTTCCGCAGTGCCGCCCCCGACGGCGACGGCGATCCCGCAGCGAGGGCGTGGGTCAGCTTCTTCCATACGTTCTGGTATCCCAGCTCGGGGTAAAGGCCGAGTGCCAGAACGAAATACACTCCCACCCGCGACGGCAGCTCCCGCAACCGCCGCTGCACCGTTCCGGTCTGTTCGAGCACCGCATCCACCAGCTCGAACGGCACATGCCGGGTCAGCTCGCCCAGGTGACCGGGCCCGAACACACCGGCCGCCACCGTGATCGTCCTGCTGACGGTCTCCACCGCACGGCCGAGCGCGCCACGCCCGGCATCGCGGGCGGCCTCCGGCCGGACGGACATGGCAGAATCGGGCATCGCGGCTCCTCGGTAGAGATTGATCTTGGCGATCGTTCTTCTACCAGGAGCCGCACCTATTTCACCGCAATAGACCCACTTGCCCCGCGTGTCGCACTTGACTCAACAGTCACACCCTTAACTTCCCGGCATTGTTGCGCCACGACGCGTGGAAAGGAGTCGTCATGTAGGAGGCGACTGTCTGAAAGTGCTTGCTGCACAGCAGATGAAGGTCTTGTGGCCCTTCGGCGTCGTCCTTTCGGGGGATGACGTCAAACCACCTCGAGCTGCGTTGGCTGAAGACCGTCGTGGTGAGCGTCGAGGAAAAGGCGGCGTGAGAGTCGTCAGGTGGGGACCGGGAAGACGAACGTGAGTGAACCACTGTTGAAGCGTCGAGATTTAGGAAACGACATCGAAACCGGGGTCTCAATGCAATCCCGGGATGAGTCTGGCGGGTGCCCGAGTTATTGGCCAGGCGGTGTCCGGCGTGCAGGTGGCGTGAGTCCGGTCTGCGGCTGCTGTGCGGAACGTGGGAAGGCGCGGGTCGACACTGTCGACCGCCCCCCGATGGGGTGGTGGGCGAGAGGGAGCACACCGAACGGCTGAAACCGGAGGTGGTGAGTACTGTCGCGGCGCGCGCCGGCGGACCGGCTCGTAGTAGCGGTGAAGCCCCTGTAATCGGGGTGGAGCGAAGGGGTCGGCTCATCTGGACGTGGTTGTTTGAGCAACCGGGCGCAAGCCTGGGAGGAGACGAGTGGGCATGTCAGGTCCGGGCGGGAAACCGTTCGACATTTCCAAACGCTTGGTGTGGAGGGCGTGGAAGCAGGTCAAGGCGAACAAGGGTGCCGCCGGGGTGGATGGGGTGTCCATCGAGGAGTTCGAGGCCGATCTGAAGGACAATCTGTACAAGATCTGGAATCGGATGTCGTCGGGGACGTATTTCCCCCCTCCGGTGCGGGCTGTGGAGATACCGAAAGCCGATGGTGGGACACGGGTTCTAGGCGTGCCCACTGTGGGGGATCGGGTGGCGCAGACGGTGGCCGCGCTGACGCTGGAACCTCGGACGGAGTCGATCTTTCATGACGATTCCTATGGGTATCGGCCGGGGCGTGGGGCGCTGGACGCGGTGGCCAAATGCCGGGAACGGTGCTGGTCGAAGTCGTGGGTCATCGATTTGGATGTCCGCAAATTCTTCGACAGCGTCGCCTGGGATTTGATGGTCAAGGCGGTGCAAGCCAACGTCACCCACGAGCAGCGCTGGATCGTGCTGTACGTGCAGCGGTGGCTGGCCGCCCCAATCCGCACGCCCGAGGGCAGGCTCGTCGAGCGGGATCGCGGGACTCCGCAGGGGTCGGCGATTTCCCCCGTCTTGGCGAATCTGTTCATGCATTACGCGTTCGACTCGTGGCTGGAAAGGGAGTTCCCGACAGTCTCGTTCGAACGTTATGCCGATGACGCCGTGGTGCATTGTGTGTCCGAGTGGCAAGCCCGTAAGGTGCTGGCCGCGTTGGAAACACGGATGGAGCAGGTCGGGCTGCAGCTGCATCCGACCAAAACGAAGATCGTCTACTGCAAGGACCGTAACAGGCGTCTCGACTGCGAGAACACCTCGTTTACGTTCCTGGGGTACACGTTTCGGGCCAGGAAGGCCCCGACGCGGGACCAGTCGAGCATGTTCTCGGCGTTCCTGCCCGCGGCCAGCGCCGACGCTGTCAAAAGCATGGGCGCGGTTATCCGATCCTGGCGGCTGCATCTACGCACCACGACCGATCTGGCGGAGCTGGCACGGTGGATCAACCCGGTCGTTCGCGGCTGGATGAACTACTACGGCAGGTTCTACCGGACCGAGGTCTTCGCCCTGCTACGCCGCATCAACACCTACCTGGTGCGATGGGCGCGACGGAGGTTCAAACGGCTCAGGTCATTCAAAAAGGCCCAGCGATGGTGGAAAGACCTGGTGCAACGTCAACCAGGCGTGTTCGCCCACTGGGCATGGATGACCGACTTCTAACGGACTGGATGAGACGAGCGGAGTGACGGGAGACTGTCACGCTCCGTTCTGTGGGAGCCCCGGGGTGCGACCCCCCGGGGCCACCCGGCGTTCTAGTCCGCGAGCGACCGTGTTTGTACAGCGACACGCCGCATAGCCCGGCAATTTGCGGACCCTCGTCAAGGTGAATTGCCCGCACCACACCGCACGCCCACCATGGCCGCATGCACCCAGGGCTCAGCATGCTGCTCGACCAGCAAGGCGGCGTGGTGACCTCTGCGCAGGCGCTGGAGTTCCTGACCCGTCGCGGGCTGGAAGCACACTTGAATTCCGTTGTACTACAGAAGGTTTGGCACGGTATCTACGGCCGGGGTCGCCTCACCGCCGCGATGCAACTTCGCGGGCTCGACTTGGCCACCGGCACGAGCGTCGCGGCCTGTATGGGTACGGCCGCCACCGTCTACGGTTTCGACACGGAGGGCACGCCAGGGTTACACGTGCTCGAGCCGGATGGCCGGCGACTGCGATCGGCCGACGGCCTGATCGTCCACCGGCGCGAGGGCGCGCCGCTGACCATGGTGCGTGGACGCCCCGTCACCGCACCCGCGTGGACGGCGATCGAAGTCGCCCGAGGGCTACGCCGGCCGCGCGCCCTGGCCACGCTGGACGCCGCACTGCGTAGTGCAAGCTGCAGCAGCGACGACTTGACGAGGACGCTCAGGCTGCAGTCTGGCCGTCGCGGCGTCGTCAACGTACGCGAGTTGCTGCCTCTGGCATCCCCGCTGGCCGAGTCGCCGATGGAGAGCGAGGCTCGCCTGGTCATGATCGACGGCGGATTACTCCCGCCAGTCTTGCAGTACGAGGTGGTGGACCTCCAGGGGTACACCTGGCGGCTGGATTTCGCCTGGCCCGACTACCGCGTCGCCGCCGAGTATGACGGAGTCGACTGGCACAGCGGACCTGGCGCATTTTTCAGGGACCGCCGGCGCGGCGCCGCATTGCAGGACCTCGGCTGGATCGTCGTGCCGATCATTGCCGGAGATGTGCGGTGCCGGCCTCGCGAACTCGTCGCCCGGATCGAGCGCCGATTAGAACGGGCAGCGTGAACGTCCGCAAAATGCCGCCAGTAGCGGCGTGTCGTTGTGCAAACACGGACGCTCGCGAGGCGAGGGGGCTACACACCGGGCCCCGGGCCGATGTTGCTGGCCGGGCGGGTCCGCAGGTCGTGCACGTAGTCACTGGGCGCACCGGCGATTTCCGCGGCATCGGCCATGACGCCCAGGTAGCGCGCCGACGGCAGGCCGCCCTCCCACGCGTCCAGCACGTACAGCCACGCCAGCACCGGATCGGTAGTGGTGTCCGACGATATCCGCTCCACCCGGCAGCGGATCTTCTGGTGGACGCCGAACTCCGATCCCTCCCACCGGTCCAGGTTTTTCTCGTCCGCGGGCGTCATGTCGTAGAGCACGACGAACACCTTGGAATCCGGATCCTGCACGACGGTGGCCAGGGCCCCCTCCCAGCCGATGTCCTCGCCGCCGAAAGTCAACCGCCATCCGTGCAGCCAGCCGGTTCCGGCCATCGGCGAATGGGGTGCACGCTTCAGCATCTGCTCGGGATCCATGTTGGACCCGTACGCGGCGTAGAGCGGCACGGGGAAAGCTTAAACGGGGCACGCCCGCGTTGTGTTCACCCCGAGCGCTTCATGCGGCCTCCGACTAGGTTATGAACCGTGGTTACCCGCATCGTGATCCTCGGCGGCGGCCCGGCTGGTTATGAAGCCGCGCTCGTCGCCGCCACGTTGTCGTTGGAACACCCCGATTCAGCGCATGTCACCGTGATCGACTCCGAGGGGATCGGTGGGGCGGCCGTGCTGGACGACTGCGTGCCGTCCAAGACGTTCATCGCCTCGACGGACCTGCGCACCGAACTGCGCCGGGCGCCGCGGCTGGGCTTCGACATCGACATCGAGGACGCCAAGATTTCGCTGCGGCAGATCCACGAACGGGTCAAGCGGCTGGCGGCCGAGCAGTCGGCCGATATCGGTGCGCAGCTGCGCAGCGTGGGGGTGCAGGTGGTGGCCGGCCGCGGCGAACTGGTCGACCCCACCCCGGGGATGGCGCGCCACCGCATCAAGGCCACCGGGGCTGACGGCTCCACCAGCGAGTACGACGCCGACGTCGTGCTGATCGCGACCGGCGCCAGCCCGCGGATCCTGCCGTCGGCCCAGCCCGACGACGAGCGCATCCTGACCTGGCGCCAACTCTACGACCTGGAAGCGCTGCCCGGGCATCTGATCGTCGTGGGTTCGGGGGTCACCGGCGCCGAATTCGTCCACGCCTATACCGAGCTGGGCGTGCCAGTGACGGTCGTAGCCAGCCAGGACCGGGTGTTGCCCTACGAAGACGCCGACGCCGCGCTGGTCCTGGAGGAGGCGTTCGCCGAACGGGGCGTCCGGCTGGTCAAGAACGCCCGGGCCGAATCGGTCACCCGCACCGCAACGGGGGTGCTGGTCACCCTCAAGGACGGCCGCACCGTGGAGGGCAGCCACGCGCTGATGACCATCGGGTCGGTGCCCAACACCGGCGGCCTCGGCCTCGAGCGCGTCGGCATCGAGCTCGGCCGGGGCAACTACATCCCGGTGGACCGGGTCTCGCGCACGTCGGTGCCGGGCATCTACGCCGCCGGCGACTGCACCGGCCTGCTGCCGCTGGCCTCGGTCGCGGCCATGCAGGGGCGGATCGCGATGTACCACGCGCTCGGCGAGGGCGTCACCCCGATCCGGCTGCGCACGGTGGCGGCGACCGTGTTCACCAGGCCTGAAATCGCCGCCGTCGGTGTGCCGCAGTCGGCGATCGACAATGGCTCGGTGACCGCCCGCACCATCATGCTGCCGTTGCGCACCAACGCGCGGGCGAAGATGTCGGGCCTTGAGCAGGGTTTCGTCAAGATCTTCTGCCGACGGTCCACCGGCGTGGTCATCGGCGGCGTGGTGGTGGCGCCGATCGCCTCCGAACTGATCCTGCCGATCGCCGTGGCCGTCACGAACCGCATCACCGTCAACGAACTGGCGCAGACGCTGGCCGTGTACCCGTCGCTGTCCGGGTCGATCACCGAGGCCGCCCGGCGGCTGATGGCTCACGACGATCTGGACTGAAACGCTTTCCGGGAGAGCCCCAACAGCACGTAGCCTTGGGTGTTGCACCGTCCTACTGACGAGTAACCGACAGGAGTTGCCCAGTGAGTGATCCGATCCACGCACCCGGCGGGCAGGGTTCGCCGGCCTCCGTGCTCGGACCGCGGCAACGCCGGGAAGCCTGGGAACGATTGGGCACCGAGCAGTTCGAGGTGGTGGTCATCGGTGGTGGGGTCGTGGGATCCGGATGCGCGCTGGACGCCGCCACCCGCGGGCTCAAAGTGGCCCAGCTCGAGGCGCGCGATTTCGCGTCGGGCACGTCGAGCCGCTCGTCGAAGATGTTCCACGGCGGGCTGCGCTACCTCGAGCAACTCGAATTCGGGCTGGTGCGCGAGGCGCTCTACGAGCGCGAGCTGTCCCTGTCCACGTTGGCGCCCCACTTGGTCAAGCCCATGCCGTTCCTGTTTCCGCTGACCAAGCGGCTGTGGGAACGTCCCTACATCGCCGCGGGCATCCTCCTCTACGACCGGATGGGCGGGGCGAAATCCGTTCCGGGGCAGAAGCATCTGACCCGCGCCGGCGCGCTGCGATTAAGTCCCGGCTTAAAGCGGACGTCCTTGATCGGTGGGATCCGCTACTACGACACCG
>Ga0080006_1124181_pt1 | contig 25466 bp, 24 predicted proteins | sample RS3BMetagenome_FD_69209 | JGI IMG/M metagenome (GOLD analysis project Ga0080006, IMG submission 69209) | Ferric oxide microbial mat and aquatic microbial communities from Rainbow Spring, Yellowstone National Park, USA - RS3B (SPADES... ...
TCGGCCTGCTAGCATGAGTTCGAAGTAGCTCCGTTGGACGCCGTGTCCAAAAACTCCAGACACGGATACCCGATCACACACGTGCAATCTCCCTCAGGTCCGCTCCTGGCCCGCGGAGCTGGGCGGGATCCACGGTGCGCCCGGAAGTGATCAGGCGGCGTGCCGCCGCCAGGTCACGATAGCGATTGACCGCAAGACAGGCCTGAAGGCGTCCCTTCCGCAGCAGGACCACGGAGAAGCTGTCCCCGGCCGGATCACCCAGCGGTATCGCCTCCTGACCAGGGAGCTGAAGTCCCACCTGCTGCACCAGGTTGCCGAACTGCTCAGTCCAGAAGTAGGGGGTGGGCAGGTAGGGCTCGCCGCTGCCGAGCAGCGTCTTGGCCACGTGGGCCCCCTGGCGCTGAGCGTTGTCCCAGTGCTCCAGGCGCAACCTGGCGCCGTAGCCCGGATGCCAGAAGCTGGCCACGTCGCCGGCGGCGAAGATCCGCGGGTCCGAAGTCATCCCCCGCCGGGTCACCAGCACTCCCGGGGCCTGCTCGCGGCCCACCGAAAGTCCGGCGGCCCTCGCCAACCCGATCCGGGGAGAAGACCCCACGCAAACCAGCACGAGGTCGCAGGTGGCGGGCGAGCCGGAGGTGAGATCAGCTGACTCGATCCTGGGTCCGCCCAGCAGACGGTTGACCGAGGTCTGCAGCCGGATGTCGACCCCGTGCTCTCGGAACCAGCGCCGGGCCGTGATGCCCGCCACGGGAACCAATGCCGGAAGCAGGGAATCCCCGGCCTCCACCAGGGTCACCTCGCAGCCAGACTCGCGCGCGGCGGCCGCGAGCTCGCACCCGAGGAATCCACCGCCGATGACCAGGACGCGAGGTAGGGAACCCAAGCGGTCCCGCAACTGGTCCGCATCGGCCAATGAGTACACCGACATGACGCCGTCGAGGTCGCTGCCGGGCAGGTCCAGCGACCGGGGCCTGGATCCCATCGTCAAGATCAACTTGCCGTAGGGGAGGCGTTCACCACCCGCCAGGTCGAGGTGGCGCTCCCGCCGATCGATGGAGAGCACCCTGGTCAGGCCCCGCCACTCGACGGCCCTCTCCCGCCAGGCCTGTTCAGAGAGGGGGAACAGCTTGTCGCGACTGATGCGCCCGGTCAGGTAGTCCTTGGAGAGAGGGGGCCGCTCGTAGGGCGGGTCCGGTTCCTCTCCGAGCACTACAACTCGACCATCGAAGCCGAGCTGGCGCAGGCCCATGGCTGCCCTGGCGCCGGCCAGCCCCGCGCCGACGATCACGATGGGCTGCGCGGTTGCCATCACTTCAGCTTAGGCGGCCTGTCATTGGAGTGTGACTTGTCTATGCTTGCAGGCCATGCCAGTTGCGGCGGTGGCCCGAGACGCTGGGCGAGAGCAGGTGCTGGTCCTCCCCCGGCGCGCGGCTCTCCCGGGGGGGCCCTGGCACGGCCTTCGCCTTGGCGGGGTGGCCGAGTTGCTGGCGGCGGTGCGCAGCCAGGGCGAGTTCCGGCCGCGGGCCGAGGTCGAGAGCCTGCCGGAGTGGCAGCAGATCATCCCTCACATGGTGGTGCAGGGCGATTCGGGGGTGCTTGCCATGCGGCGCCTCAAGGGAGGCAGCGAGCGGCGCCTACGCGGGCAGATAAGTCTCGGGGTGGGCGGGCACATCAACTCCGGCGATGGTGACAGGCGCAATTGCTGGGAGCGTGGTTGTTGGCGCGAGTGGAGCGAGGAGGTGAGCTGCGAGACGGCTCTGACTGGCATGCCCCTGGGGCTGCTGAAGGACGACTCCGGTGCCGTGGGCCGAGTTCACCTGGGGGTCCTCATCTTGGTGCGGGCGGACGCTGGCCGCGTCTCCCTGCGCGAGGCTGAGAAGTTGAGCGGGGCGATGACCTCGCTCGCAGATCTCGGGGTCAGCTACCTGGAGATGGAGACGTGGTCCCAGTTCGTCTATGACGCCCTGCTCGAGGGAACCCTCGAGCAGGGCTGCCCTGCTGGTCTCGAACTGCAGCTGCCCGCCTCACCGGGAGCAGGGGCGTGAGCGCTGCTAGACTCCCGCCGTGAGCTATCAACCAGAGCCCGACACGGGACACAATCCTCCCCCACTGTGGGTCACCACTGGCACAGGCTTCGACGGTTACCGGGTGGTGCGCCAGTTGGGCGTGGTGAGGGGGCTCATGATCCGCTCCAGGTCGGTGGTGGGCAATATCGGCGCCGGCTTTCAGCAGTTCGTGGGAGGCCGCCAGACCGTCTACATGACCATGAGCGACCACGCTCGCCAGGAGGCGTACGACCTGATGGTCGAGCACGCGGCGGCGCTGGGGGCCAATGCCGTCGTTGCGATGCGCTATGACTCCAACGAGCTCTCCCCTGGGGTGAGCGAGATTTTGGCTTACGGCACCGCGGTGGTGATCGTGGCGGTGGGCGACGACACCCTCCCCGCCGCGCCGCCCAGCTGAGCCATCCGTTCCACCCGGCTGCGGCCCGTGCCAAAAGTGGTCGTCGTGGGAGCCGGGATCTCGGGCCTGGTCGCCGCAAGAGTTCTCGCCGATGCCGGGTGCGAGGTTGTGGTGGTGGAGAAGCAGCCTCGTCTGGGGGGACGGGTGCTGGGTGTGGATCTCGGCGGCGAGATTGTTGACGCGGGCGCCAGCCACGTCTGGAGCTTCTATCGGACCACCAGGATCTGGCTGAATCGTCTGGGGCTCGGGGCGCAGCTTGTGGCCGTTCCCGCGGGGCGCCTTGCGATGACCGCCGGGGACCTGCCTGGGATCCTGGGATCGGCGGCGCTGGTCGCCCGCCACTGGGGAAGGCTGGATTACACCCACCCGGAGAAAGCGGCGCCACTCGATTCGAACTCAATAGCGGGGTACGCCGGTCGGCACCTGAGTCCGCGGTTCACCGAGGTCGCCATCCGACCGGCCTTCGAGTGGAACGCCTTTTGCGAACTGGAGGATCTCAGTCAGGCGCTTCTGCTGCAGTCGGGTCGGCTCTTTCTCGGAGCCCGACCGCAGGTCCTGCGGGGAGGATTGCAGCGCCTGGCTTGGGGCCTCGCCCGGGGCCTCACTGTGCGCCTTGGCAAGGCCGGAGAGGCGGTACTGGTGGCCTCCCATGGGGCCGGGGTCACAGTCACCATGGCGACGGGGGATCCGCTCGAAGCGGCGGCCGCGGTGATCTCGACCGAACCCGGGGCCGCGGCGGCCCTGATCGGTGGGCGAGGGGCTCGCACCACTTTCCTGCGCGGCGTGCGCCACTCCGAGGTCGCCCGAGGATGGTGGGACTTCCCGGCCCATCCCCAGGACCCCGCTGTGGGGGTGGTCCCTGGGCCCAGGGGGTCCGGTGCGGTGCTGGCCAGCCGAACGGCGAGAGGGCGCCTCAGGGTAGCGGTGGCACTCTACCGCAGTGGCGATGGGCAGCTCGGGGGAAGGCGGCTGGAGGCGAGCCTGCGCGAGCGGGGACTCGCCCTTGATCCACGGCTGTTGGCCCGACAACCGACCGCGTTCGCAAGTCACGTGTGGCCCAGGGCGGTGACGATCTTCGGCCCCGGGCACTTCCGAATGCTGGCTGGTCGCGGCCCCGAGGAACCGGGGCAACGGGTGTGGCTGGCCGGAGACTACCTGGTCAGCCCGACCATCGAAGGGGCGGTTTTGAGCGGGCAGTCCGCGGCCAGCGGGATTCTGCGGTCGCATATACTTGAAGGATGATGAGGACGATCTTGTGAGCGTGAGGGTCAGGGTTCCCAGTCCTCTCAGGCAGCTCACGTCAGGGGCTGCCGAGGTGGAGGTGGAGGGCAGCACCGTCGGGGAGGCGCTGGAGCATCTGGATTCGAGGTTCCCCGGTTTCCAGACCCGGCTCTTCGAGGAGTCGGGAGGACTTCGTCACTTCGTCAATGTCTATCGCAACGATGAGGACATCCGGTCGGCGGGGGGGCTTGACGCCGCCCTTAGCCCGGGAGATGATCTGAGCATCGTGCCCGCAGTCGCGGGTGGCCGGGTAGATCCTTCCACTCGCTGATTCAACCGTTGCGTGTGCTGCCAACCGTCGTCCTCGGAAAGACAGTGCTTCGCCTGACCTGGCCCGGGCGCTGAGCTGGTCGCCGCGCTCCCGGTTCATGGGTTGGCGGTGATGCCCGCATCGGTCCTGGCGGCGGCCGCGCCCCTGACCGCTGCCGCTCCCTCCGGGTGCACCGTGGCGGTGGCCATGAGCGGCGGCGTTGACAGCTCGGTTGCGGCGGCGCTCAGTGTGGCCGCCGGCCTGGACACGATTGGGGTGACCATGCGGCTCTGGGGGACCGAGGAGGCGGAGCGCGGCGAGGGCGGCTGCTGCTCGCTCGACGCCGTGGAGGACGCCCGGCGCGTTTGCCACCTGCTGGGAATACCGCATTACGTGCTCAACATGCGCGAACACTTCAGGGAGACCGTGATCGCGGACTTCCTGGCGGAGTACGAGGTCGGGCGGACCCCAAACCCCTGCATCCGCTGCAATGAGAAGGTCAAATTCGCGGAACTCATCAGGCGGACCGCGGGCGTGGGCGCGACCCATGTCGCGACCGGCCACTATGCGGTGGTGGAGCGCGAGGTGGACGGTCGGTTCACGCTGCGGCGGGCATCCGACCCGCGCAAGGACCAGTCGTACACGCTCTATCGCTGCGATCAGGAGGTGTTGAGCCGCACCCTTTTGCCGTTGGGGCGCTTGCAGAAGTCTGAGGTGCGAGCCCTGGCGGAGGATCTCGGCCTGTCGGTGGCCCACAAGCCCGACAGCCAGGATCTCTGCTTTGTCGCAGGCGGCGATCACCGGTTGGTGCTGGAGCGCGAGCTGGCCGGGCGATTCAGCCCCGGCCCGATGGTGGCGACGGATGGCACCCAGGTCGGGGTCCACCGGGGGATTCCCTTCTACACCGTGGGCCAACGCCAGGGACTCGGGGTGGGAGTGGCCGGACCCAACGTCGCCCCCAGCTATGTGGTGGAGCTTGACATCGAGCACAACCGGGTGGTGGTGGGGCCCCGCGACGCTCTGGCGGTGAGCGGTTGCACGGTGGCCCGGGCCGCGTACCCCTGCGGCAGCCCGGCCCGGGAGGTCATCAGCGGGGAGGCGCAGGTCAGAGCCCACGCCAAGCCGGTGCCCGCCTCCTGGTGCGCGCTGGACGGCACAGCCGCGAGGGTTGAGTTCGCCAGTCCACAGATCGGGATTGCGGCCGGCCAGTCCCTGGTCCTCTACGATGGGGACCGAGTGCTGGCTGGGGGAGATGTGCAGGCGGTGGTAAGGCAAGGGGAGGTCTGATGGCCTGGCCGGTGGAGGCGGTGCTGCTCATGCTGGCGTTGGCGGGGTGCTGGGCTGCGTCCACCGCCCTGCAATCAGCCCTGTCGTCGCGCAGCCTGCCGCTGCTCATCTCGGGGCTCGCCATCATCGCCAGTCTCCTGGCCGAGGTAGCGACTCTGAACGGGAATCTCGGCGCTTCTCTGGGCAGTGGAGTCGGGGTCCCCGTAATCCTTTTTGCCGGGATCGCCCTCGGCGCCCTGGCGCTCTATCTCCTCCTGCCGCCACCGGTGCCAGCCCCGCCCGCTACGCCAATGCGGACCGGGCCTGCCGCCAACCCTGACAGCGAGGCCTGAGAGGTGGTGGTGGCGGTGGTGGTGGGGGCCGTTGTGGCATTGGTCGTCGCCGCGCTCGGGGGCCTGCTCTTACGAGAGCCGCCGCTGCCGCCGGTGCTCAGCCCTCTAAGCGCCCCCAGGTCCCTCGTGGCACTCGGGCTGCTGGTGGGAGTGACCCTGCTGGTGGCGTGCCTGCTGGGCCTGGGTGCCCAGGGCGGGGAGGGAATGCTGGTGCTGATAGTGGCCGTCACTCTGGTCGCGCTCGGAGCGGCCGCCGGATGGGCCGCCTACCGGCTGCGGACTTCGCCCTGATGGCGGCCGGCCCGGGGCAGGTGGCCCTCGAGTCGACTGCCGAACCGGTGGGGCCGGGGCGCTTCTCGGTACCGCCCAGGGTGGTGCAGCAGACCACTCGAGTGCTGCAGGGACTGAGTTGGGGCGGGGCCGTCAAGCAGGAGTCGGACGCGCTTGGCCTACCGGCGCGGATGACCCTGCGAGCTGCGACCTTCCGCCATGGAGACGGGTTGGTGGCGGTGCAGGCCGCCGCCGCCGCCGAGCTGACCCAGCGGGCTTTGGAGTGGCACGCTGCGGCCGCCTCTGGGCTGCAGACCGTTGGGCTCGGAACCCTGGCGGGAGATTACTGCCTGGCTCAGGCCGCCTCGGCCCTGGCCCGCTACGCTGACGTCGACTTGGAGGCGGCCCTGGCGGACGGGCTGACCGAAGCGGGTCTCGCCCTGCTCATGACGGGCATCGCCAAGCAGGCGGAGCGGCAGCTGTTGCCGGCCTGCGGGCTGGCGGGGGCCCGGGCGGCCCGACTCTCGGCAGTGGACCAGGCCCGCTGGTGGCGAGCGGGCAGATTTCTGGCGGCGGGAGGGGGCGCCCAGCTTGGAGAGCGGCATCCTGCCCTCGAGCGACTCATCGCCGCACCGGACCCAGTCGAAGAACGGTTGGGCCGGATCCTGGCAACTGATCCGGCGGTTGTGGCCGCACCCATGGCGACTCTGCTGAATGCTGGAGGCAAGCGCATCAGGGCCCGTTTGGTCCTGCTCACAGGCGAGATAGGGGGCAGGTTTCGGCCGGATCGCCTGCTGCAGGCGGCGGCCGCGATGGAGCTGCTGCACGCCGCCACCCTCTGCCACGACGACCTGGTGGACGGCGCGGGCTCGCGCCGGGGGGCGCCGACGGTAGCTTCCCAATCCGGGCCCCTGGTCGCCCTGGGGGTCGGCGACTTCTACCTCGGACGTTCATCGGGGCTCATAGCCCGTCTCGGGGACCCCAGGATCTCGCGCCACTTCGCCGACGCGCTGGTGCAGATAGCCGATGGGCAGCTGCGGGAGTTGGAGCGGCGCTCTGTCTGGTCGGGTGAGCTGGCCCCCTACGTCAAGGTGGCCCAGCTCAAGACTGGCGCGTTGCTCTCGGCCTGCTGCGCGATCGGGGCGGTGGTGGGGGGAGCCTCCACCCGGGAGGTGCGGGCCGTCACCAGATTTGCCCGCAAGCTCGGCTTGGCGTTCCAGGGCATAGACGACTGCTTGGACTTCAGCGACCCCGACCGCACCGGCAAACCGGCCGGGACCGACCTCGCCCAGGGGATCTGTGGCCTTCCTCTGGTATGCGCCCTGCGGGGGCCCAAGAGAAAGCAGGTGCTGGCGCAACTTCAGGCCATGGACCGATCTGAACCGGCAGCCGCAGGGCGCATTCGCGACACCGTGCTGGAGCTGGTTCGTGACAGCGGGGCCGTAGCCACCGCCCACAGCCTGGCCGACGGGTGGAGCTCCGAGGCACTTGCCAGCCTTGCCGCCCTGCCCCCCTCGGTGCGCTCCAGGATGGAGGCATTTGCCGACCGTCTGATCTTGCGCGACCGCTGACGGCTGGCTCTGGCGCGAGCGGAAGATGGCAGTCCCATAAAATGACCGGCCGTGCCCCCTTCGTGCGGTCAGATGCTTGCCCTCCGTCGCCCAGCCGTGGCTGAGGAACTCGTCGTGGAGGCGACCCGGTGATCGGGGTCGCGGCCCTGGCGGGTGTCGCCGTGGGCGCCGCGCTGGTGATTGTCCTGCGCCCACCTCGGGCCACCCAACTGCTGGGCATGGTCCTGATGACACTCGCTCTCGCGGCCGCCTTTGTTGCCGCCGGCGCCCTCCTGCCCGGCCTCGGGATGCTGCTGCTGGGTGCGCTGGCCGGCCCGGCCGTACTCGCACCCCTCAATCGAAGGCCGTCCGGTTCCAACACGCCGGAGGCTGGGTTCTCGCCATGGCGGAGAACCATGCTGCTTCTGAATGCCGCCCTCGGGATAGCCGTCGCCGCGTTGCTGGTGGGGGCCGGGATAGCCGCACGCTCTGGCTTCCACCACCCCACTGGACAGGCCCCCAGCCTTTCTCTGGTCGGGCAGCACGTGCTCCTGGGCATGGGGGTTCCGGTGCTGGGGCTGGTTGTTCTCACCGCCGCCACTCTGGTGGGGGCGGCGGCACTGGTGGCGCGCGACCGCCGCGAGATGGCAGAGGACCAGGCCGAGGCTCAGCGCCGCAGGCGGGCTGAGGAGCAGGCCAGGCGGGCGCGCCAGCGGGCGGCGGCCCGGGCGGCGGCGAGGCAGGCCCGGCGGGGAGCCCCGAGATGACTGGAACGTCCGTCATTCTGCTGCTCTCGGCGGCGGCCATCTTCGGCGTGGCTGTATTCGCAGCCATTCACCGGCGCGATGCCCTGGGCGTGAGTCTGGGCATCCTGATCGGTTTCAGCGCGGTGGCCGAGTCGCTGGTGGCCTTCTCAGATTCCGCCGCCACCGCCGGCGCCGCGGCCCAGATGCAGGCGTACGCCCTGGTCGTGGAGGTGCTGGCGGTGGTGGTCGCGGGCGTTGGTTCGTCGCTGGCGGTGGTCCTCTGGCGCCGGGCCAACTCCGATGTCGTGTTCGAGGTGCGGGAGGCTCCCTCTGGAAGTCCCGCAGGGGCCCCCGAATCCGCGCGGGCGGAAAATTCCGCGCCGGGCTCCGACCAGGACCAGAATGCATCTGAGCCAGAGCAGGCCGATGAGGAGCTGACTCCATCCGACAGCTCTGATCGCGGCCAGGGCGAGGCCGGCTGAGATGCATCTCTTCGCGGCCAGTTGGGCGGTGCTGCTGCTTCCCCTGGCGGGCCTGGGCGCCAGCTATCTGGCCGAGACCCGGCGCGGCTCGGCCGTCGCCGTGGTGGCCGCATCCTGGCTCACCCTGCTGGCGACCCTGGTGGTGCTGTTCGCAACTGTCGCGGGCCTACCGACGCTGCACCAATCCTCGCTGACCTTCTGGACCTTCCCCGTCACTCAGACGCCGTTCAATTCCGCCGCCTCCACCCTGCTGTCTCCGAACTTCCAGGTCGGGGTCGGCTACTGGGACACTCCAGCCGCCACCGTTCTGGCGGTCGCCGTGGTGATAGCCGTCCTGTTCTCCCAGACCCAGATGATGAGCCAGCTGAGATCGGACCAGCGGCTTGCCGGGTTGATGCGCCTGACCGCGATTCTGCTGTTCGGCGCTCTGAGCCTCATCCTGGCTCCGGGTTTGTTCCAGGTTGTGGTGGGGTTCGAGCTCTGCGGTTTCGCCGCAGCCCTGATCCTGGGCTCCGGTCTTGCCGCCCAGGCGGGGGCGGTCGCCCGCCGTACCTACGTCGCCTGGCGCGTTGGGGCTCTGTCCCTCCTCCTGGGAGTGGTCTTCATCTACGTCAAGTTCTCCGGAGCGATTGAGGTCGCCTCCACCAGCGCTAAGCATCCCGCCAAGGCTCTCAGCCCCAACGGCCTCAACCTGGCATCCCTGGCTGCGATCTGGACCGCCGCCACGCATGGGCAGGTGCATGGGGTTGGGGGCCGGACCCTGACGCTGGCCGCAGTTCTGATCGTGGTGGCGGTGGTGTGCACCGCCGGCCTCATACCGTTTCACGGCCTCTGGCGCGGCCTCACCGGCGCTCCAGGTGGAACTGCGGGTGCACTTCTGGCGGTCCTGGGCGTTGCCCTGGCCGCGGCACTGGCGGACCAGGTGTTCCCGCTGATGAGGCTCGCACCCGGGGTCCTGCCGGCGCTTACGGTGCTGGCGGCGATCAGCGGGGTGGTGATGGCCGCTCTGGCCGTGCGTGAACCGGATCTGCGGCGGTTCGGTGCCTTTGTCGCCTCCAGCCTGTCCGCGTCCGCGCTCGTGGGGTTCGGCTTGGGCTCCCCCAGCGCCGCCATCGCCATGGCGGTGTCTTCAATCGTCACCATCGCGGCGCTGATGGGAGCTGTGAGCCACTTGAGCCGTGATCTTCGGATTCAGACCGTGCGACGGTTGAGGCCCGCCTGGAGCCAGGCGCGGGGCGCCGTATGGATTCTGCTGGGGTCCCTGCTGGCCGCCGTGGGTCTGGTCGGAAGCGGGACCTTCTTCGGAAGGTCAGCGATCCTCGCGGCCTCGATATCGGGTGCCGGGCGGGGTTTTCCGACTCCCGATCTGGTGGTTCGGCTGGCGGGAGGGGGCGGGGAGCTGGTCTCTTCTCTGCTGGTCGCCTGGGCGTGCGGACGAGTGGCTGCCGCAGCGCTGCGGGGCCCCGACCTCACCGATCCCAGGGAAGCGAGGGCTGCTCGTCGTCACCTGAGTCAGGCCCGGCCTGGGTCTCAGATTCCAGTTCTTCAGGGGCTGGTGGTGGTTTCACTTCTGAGCGGGCTGGTGAGCCTTCCCGCCATTCGCTTCGGCATCGGCACCTTTCTGGCGTCGGGCAAGGGGCACAACATCATTCCGTTCGACTGGCTGGCCATCGGGGCCTCCCTCATCCTGCCGCTGCTGGTTGCGGCGGCGGCGCTGGCCACCACGGCGGAATCAAGCCAGGGGATGGCCGACGAGGGTAGCTGGGTCGCCTGGGCGGACGGAGCTCGTCTAACCGGCCTCCTGGAGCGGGCTTTGATAGGGTGGCCCGGGCGGGCTCTGGTTTTCCTCACGCTTCGGGTGCTCGACCCGCTGTCGGACTCTGCCGTTCGCGCCCTGGAGGAGAGCCCCCTGCCGCCGGCCCCGGAGCGGTCTCGGTTGGCCGGTTGGAGGATCGGAGCCCCCGCGGCCGCCCTCGGTCTGGTGATCGTGGCGGTGGGGATACTGGTGTGGGTGGGAGCGGTCCATCCCGCCGCCGTGGGGGCCCCCTAGATGCCGTCGGACATCAGCCTCACCCTGATCGTGTTCCTACCGGCGGTGGGGGCATTTGTGGTGCTTGGCCTGCCGGTCCGCACCGACCTGCAGCGCTTCCGAGTGCGCACCACGGCGCTGTTCGCGACCCTGCTGCCGCTCTTGATCGCCATCTTCGACCTCCTGGGCGAGGTCGGCAATCCATCCCAGGGTGCGCTGCCCCAGCCCTCGTTCGATGCCCCTTGGTTGCGGCACTTCTTCTTCCAGATGGACTATCACCTGGGCACCGATGGCCTCAGCCTCATGCTGCTGTTCGCCATCACCGCCATCTTTCCGGCCCTGGTGCTGGCGAGCTGGCGCATCCAGGAGCGTTACCGCTCCTACTTTGCCCTGCTGCTCATTACCGAAGTCGCCCTGACCGGGGCCTTCGCCACTCAGGACCTCCTGCTCTTCCTGGTCTTCTTCGCCCTACCGGTGGTGCCCCTGGCGATCCTGGTCTCGTTCGGGGATCAGGGGGGAAGCGCCGGTCGACGGTTGCTGCTCACCCAGGGCTTGGCGACGGCCGCCCTGCTGGCCGCCATCCTGCTCATGCTGCTGAGGTCAGGGAACGTGACCTTCGACTTTCTCACCCTGTCCACCGCCAATCCTGTCCAGGGTGCTCCCGCCCTGATCGTGGGTGCGCTCCTGCTCTTCGCCTTCGGAAGCCGTATGGCCATATTCCCATTGCAGCGCTGGTTCGTGGAGGGGGTCGCGTCAGCCCCTACTCCCGTCGCAATGCTGCTCACGATCTCCTCTCTACCTGTCGGAGCCTACGGTCTGGTGCGAGTCCTGTTGGACATGGACCCCCAGGCGTCGCTCCAATTGGTGCGCCCGCTGCTTGCCCTGGCTTTGATCACGTTGTTCTGGGGCGCTCTGGCGGCCAGGGGCAGCGGTGACGCCCGGCGGGTCGTGGCCTACGGGCTGGTAGCGGTGGGCGGCCCAGTCCTACTTGGCGTGACGGCCTTCTCGGAGACCTCCATCGCGGGGGCGCTCGGGCTGGCCTTCGCATACGTTCTCTTCGCCCCCCTGCTGGTCCTTGCCGTGGGGGCGGTCTGTGACCGCAGCGGTGTTCAGGTGATGACGTCGCTCAGAGGGGCCGCGGCGGCCGCTCCCCGGTTGCGGCTGCTGTTCGCCGTAGGCGTGGCGGGCCTTCTGGGGATTCCTTTTGTCGCCGGCTTCCCGGCCCTGTTCCAACTGCTGGTGGGCAGTTTTGTGGCCCATCGGTTTGTCACCGCTCTGACCTGTCTCGGGCTGCTGGTGCTGGCAGCCGCGGCCTGGAGGCTCACCGGCTCGGTCTTCTGGACTTCTCCAGCGGAGGAGGGGGGGGTGCCCGTCGCCGACTCCCATGGCTCCGAGTTCTACGCGGGCTGGATATTGGCGGGCCTGCTGATCGCTTTCGGCGTGTCCGCGGGCTACTTCGTGCCCTACACGGTGCACGGGACCGATCTGGTCGCGGCCCGGGTCTCCAGCTATGCTCCCGCGGTGGTTCCGGCAAAGAAGGCAGCCCACTCATGAACCTGTCGTTCACCCAGGACTTCGGTCCGATCGGGCTCCTGGTCTTGGGGGCCGCGGCCTGCGCCTTCATCGACCTGCGCCCGAGGGCTTTCCGGAATTGGGGCGGATCGCTCACTCGCTGGGTTGCGCTGGCCGCTCTCGTCCTAGCCTTTTTGGCCAGCATCGGCTTCTGGCGGTCATCGTACGGGCTGGTGCCTCCGGACATCGAGCACGGCAGTTTTGTGGTCGATCGCTTCGCCCTCTTCTTCTACGCGGCGGCGTCGGCGGCAGCGGGGGCCGTGGTCGTGTGCGGCGCGGATTCGGAGTCCGAGGTATCCCCTCACCTCGGGGTCTATCACGCGCTGTTGCTGGTCGCGACTGCGGGCGTGCTCTTCACCGCCTCGGCCGCGGATCTGGCCAGCCTGGCGGTCGGCCTGGCCATGACCGTGTTGCCCCTCAACATGGCCCTGGGCCTGCGCAAGACCAGCAGTGCGGCGGTCAGGTCCGCGGCCCGATCGCTGATGGTCAGCGCTGGGTTGATTCTGCTGTTCGTGGGCGGGGAGGCGATCGTCGCGGGCGTGGGCGGGGCGACCGCGCTCGGGGCCATCGCGCGCCATGCCATTCCCGTGGACCCTCTCATGGCCCTGGCGGCCCTCCTCATCCTGATCGGTGCCCTGGGGCAGATCGGGATCTTTCCCACCGGTGCGTGGAAGGCGGGGGAGACGCTCACCGCCCCGGTGGGCGCGGCCACAGCCAGGACCGCTCTGGTGTCCCTAGCGGCGTTCGCAGCAGTCCTCAGAATTCTTCCCGGGGCTCTCGGGTCTGAGCCTCGGGATTGGACGGTCACGGTTGCGGTCCTGGCGGGGCTCACCCTGCTCGCGGCTCCGCTGCAGGCTCTGCGCCAGCGACGGATGATGGCCGCGGTTCAGCACCTCCTGATCGCTCAACTGGCGCTGCCGATTCTCGCGTTGACCGAGGTCTCCCAATCTGCCACGGCGACCATCCTGTACTCGCTCCTGGCGGTAATCCCGCTGGCGGCGGTGGCCCTGGCCATCCTGGGACCCCTGCGGGAGTTCGGCCAGGATGACACCACCAACTCTCTGCGTGGGCTTTGGGCCCGGTCTCCGGTGGTGGCCGGCATGCTGACTCTGCTGATCGCGGCGGCGGCCGGGCTGCCACCACTCGCGGGCTTCTTTGTCCGCATATTCGCCATCGAGGCGGCGGCCCAGGCCGGATTCGGTTGGCTGCTCTGGATCGCCCTGCTATCCGGACTGCTCTCGGCGCTGGTCGCCTATCGCTGGATCACGGTGGTCTTCGACTCCCGCGTGGATGGGCCCGAGCTGGACCTCCCGGGACGGGTGAGCATGGTTGGAATCATCCTCTGCGGCGTGTCGTCTTTGGGCTTTGTGGTCGCGCTCGGGCCCCTGCTCGGGATCGCGGCCAGGGCGGCTCTCGCCCCCTTGTTCGGTCCCTGACCGAGGCTGCCCCGCCCCCAATCAGGAGGGGGCGGGAGCCGGGTATTCCTTGAGGATCTGGTGGACCTTCCCGGTCATCGCCAGCGCTTGGTCGATCGGTCGCTGCCACATGTTGCGCCCGAAGATGAAACCAGTCCCGCCGGCCGCCATGCAGTCATCGATGCGCCCCAGGAGCTCATGGTCCTCGAGCTTGCTGCCCCCGGCGAATATGACGAGGGAGCGTCCCGCGGACTGGATGACCCGGCGCAGCATCTGGCGCCGGTCCTCGGTGAGCTGATCATAGGGAGCCGGGGAGACCGCGTCCTCGGCGGAGTGGTCCCGAGGAATGTTGATCTTGATCACGTCGGCGCCCATCTCCGATGCCACCCGAGCCGCATAGTCTATGGCGTAAAGGCTGTCCTGGCCCCCACGCTTGGCAATGGCTGACCCTCTGGGGTAGGACCAGCAGATGAGGGGCATGCCGAAGCGCTCGCAGTCGGCCCTGACCTCATTCATCTGGCGCAGATCACGGTCCTGGGACGGGGACCCCACGTAACAGGTGTATCCGACCGCCGCCGCCCCCAGCCGCACCGCGTCCTCGACGGACGATGTGAGCGGCGAGAAGGCGTCGTCCGAGCTGGGCACAGAGGTCTTGCCGTTCACCTTCAGCACCAGCGGAATCCTGCCGGCGTACTGAGGCAGATACCTGGTGGCGAGCCCGATCTGGAGCGCCATCCCGGAATAGTTTCCGGCCAGCGCCAGATGGACCTGAAAGGCCGGATCCTTGGCAGGGGGGTTGCTGAAGAAGTCCACCGGCCCGTGCTCCAAACCCTGGTCAAGGGGGAGCAAGAGCAAGGTCCCGTTGCCCGGCCCATGGTCGTAGAGCAGGCTGTGAAGGCGGGCACGCTTGCCCTGGGACAGGTGGAGGTCGTCCAGGTGATAACGGGTCGGAGTCGCTGTTGGGGCGCTGGTGGTAACAGTCATGATGCGAGGTTACAACGTCGCATCGAAGGTTGGGTGAAGTGTGAGTGCGGTGATAATCGCATCGATGAGTATGGGCACGCCCGCCAGCCCCGCCCTCGCCTTCCTCGCCGTCGCCAAACGCTTCGAGGACAGGATGGCGGTGGAGCGACTTGATCTGGAGGTTGCCAAGGGCGAGCTGTTCGGCTTGATCGGGCCCAATGGAGCCGGCAAGACCACCACGATCAAGATGGCCGTGGGGCTGCTCCGGCCGTCATCGGGGCGGATCCTGGTCTCCGGGTTCGACATTCAGCGGGAAGGGTCAAGGGCCCGCCGCCTGCTGGGCTACGTCCCCGACAATGCGCCGCTCTACGACAAGCTCACCGGTTTGGAGATGCTCGAACTGGCCGCTGACCTTTACCAGGTGAGCCGACAGCGTCGCCGTCGCCGCATCCCCGCACTCCTGGAGGCCCTGGACCTGGAGGCCGACGCGAGCCAGCTGGTGCAGTCGTACTCCAGGGGGATGCGCCAGAAGCTGGCCCTCTGTGCCGCTCTGGTGCATGACCCGGAGGTCTTGCTTCTGGATGAGCCGACCGTGGGCCTGGATCCTGTGGCGGCCCGCCAGCTGCGAACGATGCTGCAGAGCCTGTGCGCCACCGGGCACACGGTTTTTCTCAGCACCCACGCTCTGGAGGTCGCCGCCGTCCTCTGCGACCGGGTGGGAATCTTCAACCAGGGACGTTTGGTAGCCCTCGGCACCGTGGCTGAACTCGAGCGCACGGCGGGGCTGGACGCCGCCGGCAGCCTTGAGGATGTGTTCATGAACGTGACCGGTGCGGAGGATCAGGAGACCGCCAGGTTGATCTCAGCACTGGGCGCCTGACCGGGTCCGGCGGCAACAAGATGACTTCTTACGAGTTCTCCACCCTTGCTCAGTTGGCCGGCCTTCTTAGGGCCGGGGCCAGAGGCTACTGGAACTCCTGCTGGCGCAGCGGGGCCGGCCGGCGGGTCGCCACCATGGTCGCCCCCCTGGTGGGCATCCTGATCTGGTCGGGAGCGACCCCATTCGCCGTGACCATGTGGCGAGCGGACGGCCTGAGGCGAGGGGATTCGCTGCTCGGCCTGGTCTCCACGGTCATGGTGGTGCTGGTGGCCTTCACCCTGGCAACCTCGGTCAGCTTCGCGTTGGCGTCAATCTACTTCGCCAAGGACGTCGAGTGGCTGTTGGTCACTCCGATCGGCCCGCGACTGTTCCTCTCGTATCGCCTCCTCGCCCAGTTTCTCCTGGGCGCAGCCATCGGGACGGTGGTCGCCGGCCCTGCCGTGCTGGGCTTGGCGATCGCCACCGGCCGATGGTGGATCGTGCCCCTGGTGGCCGTGGTGGTGGGATCGCTGCTGCTGCCCACGATGTCCATGGCCCTACTGGGAGTTGTTGCGGTGGTCCGGCTGGTGCCTGCCAGGCTGGTCAAGAATGTGGCCGGGCTGCTGGTGGCGATTGTCGGCTTCGGACTTGCGGCGGTGGACATCGCGGCATCGGTGGGGAGCGGCTCCGGGGTGGGGGTGAGCACGTTCGCCCACGCAATCCGCTCACCGCTCTGGCTTCCATGGTCGTGGGCTGCCCGGAGCATCGTGGATGGCGCCGATGGCCGCCTGGTGCCCGCTCTTCTGCCGGCGGCCGCTCTGGGGGCGATGGCAATCGTCCTCACCTCCATCACCATCGCGGCAGCCGGCCCGCTGCTGAGAGACGGGTGGGTTCGATCGCAGACGACAGGGCGGCAACGTCGCCGGGTCCGTTCGAGTTTTCTGCCACTGCCCGTGAGCCTGGCGGTCCTGCGCAAGGATTGGCGCACCCTCCGGCGTGATCCTGCCCAGCTCATCCAGCTGCTGCTGCCGATCGGGATATTTGCCGTCTATCTGCTTTCGCCCCGGGCTGGGGGGCTCGGGCTCGGGAGCTTTCACGACTTCCCCATCTGGTACGGGCCCCTCACCACGGCTGCCTTTGCGGCCCTCTTCGCCGCCAGCGGCCTGGGCCTGCGCGCCGTGGGGTCGGAGGGCCGCCAGTTCTGGTGCCTGACGACTTCCCCCGTCTCCACCGGGGCGTTGCTCCTGAGCAAGCTCCTGCTGCCCGCAATCGTGGCCGTCTCGGCCAGCCTCGCCCTGATGGTGAGCACCGAGCTCAGGGTCGGCACACCGGCGCCCGCGGTCCTGTTCTCTGCCGCCGTTTTGGTGGTCTGCGTTCTCGGCCTGAGCTGCCTGGCTACCGGCCTTGGAGCTGTCTGGCCGAGGCTCGACTGGTCGGACCCGAGGCGCTCTGTGGGAGTCTGGCTGGCGATCTTCTTCATGGTCCTGGGCGCCGCCTATATCGCGGCCTGCGTGGTCGGGCTGACCCTGGCCCTGCTGATCACCGGCGGGCCGACCGGCCTGTCATCACTTCTCGCGTTTCTGGTCTGCCTGCTGGTGGCCGGCACAACCTCCTGGGTCGCCCTGCGCGCCGGTCACAGGAGGTTGCTCGCCCTCGAGTCCTGAGCAGGGCTGGCCCCTCGGTGGGCTCACCCCCTCGCCCATCAGCTCCGGCAAGCATCGGGCTAAGCCGGATGGGGCCCGGGCAGCATCCGCGCTGGACCGTTGCCCCGGGCGCTAGAATCTCATTGATCGCGCTAGACGGGGAGTTAGCGGTGCCCTGTACCCGCAATCCGCTACAGCGGGGTCGAATCCCCCTCCGAGGGGAGGTGTTTTCGGGTCAGCTCCGACCATCCGGGTGTTGACGGCCGGGTCCGGCGCAGCCAATCACCGCCAACCCCGTCAGGTCCGGAAGGAAGCAGCGGTACGCGGAGCGACTGGAGTGTCGTCGGGCTCCCCGACCTGAGCCCGGAGGCCGGTAGGCGCCGGGGATGTCTCAACGACGAGGGGTGCGCGATCATCATTAGCGGCATGAACTCGGTGCGGCAGAGCCTCTACCTGAAGTACCGGCCCCGGAGGTTCGGCGACCTGGTGGGGCAGGAGGTGGTGGCGCGCACCCTGCGGAACGCGGTGCGTGAGAGGCGCTTCTCCCACGCCTACCTGTTCACCGGGATCCGCGGCACCGGCAAGACCTCGGCCGCCCGCATCCTGGCCAAGGCGATCAACTGTGAGGCCCCGGATGACGGAGAGCCGTGTGGCCGCTGCCGTGCCTGCGAGTCGATCGGCGAGGGGCGGAGCCTGGATGTGATTGAGATCGATGCTGCCACCAACCGCGGCATCGACGAGATTCGCGATCTTCGCGAGCGAGCCCAGTTCCTGCCCAGCGAGCTGCCGATGAAGGTTTACATCATCGATGAGGCTCACATGCTTACCAATGAGGCTGGCAATGCCTTCCTCAAGACCCTGGAGGAGCCGCCCAAGCATGCCTGCTTCATTTTGGCCACAACCGAGCCGCACAAGCTGACGGAGACGGTCCTGTCGCGCTGTCAGCGGTTCGACTTCCGCCGAATTCCGGTGGCGTCGATGGCGGATCATCTGGCTCATATCTGCTCCCTCGAGGGCATCACCGCGACTCCGGAAGTCATGGAGCTGGTGGCTCAGGCTGGGGCCGGGTCCCTGCGTGACGCCGAGTCGCTCCTGGACCGTCTCCTCGGCACGGGGGACAGGGCGCTCGACCTCGCCGCGGTCAGGTCCGCCCTGGGCATGGCGGACCCTGGCGCCATCGCCCGTCTGGCCGATTCTCTGGCGGGCTCGGACCTGGCGGCAGCCCTGGGCGAGCTGCAGGAGCTCTCCGGATCGGGGGTCGAGCCTCGACAGCTTTTGCGGACCCTGGGAGAGACGGCCCGGGAGCGGCACTGGGCGGAGCTGACCAATGACGGCTCGACGGGCTTCTGGCTGGACCTGATGGCGGCCTGCGCCGGGGGTGGTAGCGAATTGCGCCGCGCCGATGATCCCTGGATGGTTCTGGAGGTGATCCTCATCAAGGCAGCGCTGGGCATGGGGAAGCCGGCGGCCAGGTCCGCCGGGCAGGAGGCTGTCGCCACCGCTTCCGGCCCGAAACCGCAGGATCCCCAGGATCAAGTGACGAACCCCATCTCCGAATCCCCGCAACCCCAGCGGGAGCCATCAGGGCCCGCGCCGAAGGTGGCGATCGTACCTCCGGTCGAGCCTTCCAACGGCGCCAAGGCCATTGACGGCCATGCCCCGAGCCCGAGCGTTCCAGAGGCGACAGCAGAATGGCAGCAGCGCTGGGCGGCCGTGATTCAGTGGGCGCAGCAGCACCACCCCGGTCCCTTCGCCGCTCTCGTGAGAGAGACTCGGGCAGCCGCCTTGGACAACGGCACTCTGACTGTGGAGGTTCGCTATCCCTGGCACCTTTCCCAGTTGCGAACTCCAGCGAATCTGGCAATTCTCGCGGGCGCCTGCCAGGAGCTGTTCTCGCCTCCGGTCCAGGTCCAGCTGGTGCTTCTTGGGGAGGCCGAGCCCAAGCCCGCTTCCAGGGAGGTCGAGCCCAAGCCGGCTCCCAGGGAGGTCGAGCCGAGCGCCCTAGCCCTGGCCCTGAAACACTTTCCGGGCAGCACGGTTAGGAAGGTCGAGTTTCACGAGCCCAGCGGCCCCCCTTCCATCGGCCCTTAGAATGGGGGCAACCCGCAAGGAGGGAACGGCTTGCCGCAATTCAACCCGAAGCAGCTTCGCCAGCTGCAGCAGACCATGGCCCGCCAGTTCGAGCAGACCCAGAGCGACCTTGCCAACCGCGAGGTCGAGGGTTCGGCGGGCGGAGGTGCTGTGACGGTGCGCTGCAACGGGCAGCAGCGGGTCATCGGAGTCGCCATCGATGCGGCGGTCCTGGAGGAGGGCCCCGAGATGGTCAGCGACCTGGTCCAGGCTGCTGTCAACGACGCCCTGGAACGATCCCGGGAACTGGCCGCCCGCTCCATGGAGGCGATCCTCCCACCGGGGATGCTGCCTCCGGGGGTTCTCTGATCAAAGCCCTTGTGTCTTCGGCCTAGATATGGGCCTGCTGCCGGAGGCGGTCGAGCGGCTGGCGGAGGAGTTCTCCCGCTTCCCCTCGATCGGGCCAAAGACAGCCCAGCGGTTGGCTTTCCAGGCGTGTCGCTGGCCGTCGACCGAGCTTCTCGCCATGGCGGCCACCATCGGGGCCATGGCCGAGGAGGTGGGCAACTGTCCCATATGCTTCTTTCTGAGCGAGCGCGGCGAGCTGTGCTCCATCTGTCGGCAGTCGAACCGGGATGAGGGGTTGATCTGCGTCGTGGAGGACCCCAAGGACGTGCTGGCGATCGAGCGCACCGGAGAATTCCGGGGCGTGTACCACGTGCTGGGAGCGGCGCTTTCTCCCCTGGACGGCATTGGGCCGTCTGACATTCACGCCGACGAGCTGGTCGAGAGGGTGCGTTCAGGCCAGGTCCGAGAGGTGATTCTGGCCACCGACTCCGACGTGGAGGGGGAGGCCACCGCGGGGTATCTGGTCCGTCGCCTCCAGGGCCAGCGGCCCCAGATCACCCGGCTGGCCCACGGCCTGCCGGTGGGTGGGGAACTGGCGTACGCCGACGAGCGGACGGTGGCGCGAGCGTTCTCCGGTCGGCAGGCCCTGGCGGCGGATCAGACCTGATGCCCTGGTAGTCACCCAGTTCTTCGTCGGCTGGCGCACCCGTGGCGTCAGCCGGGCCGTCGCGGCGCCTTCTCCTTCTAGCACCTCTGGGAACGCGGCCATCCATCCTCCGGCCTTCTGCGCTCCCGCGACCCTGGGGGGTTGCCGCCGGGCCCCTTTCACTTCGGGATGAGCCAGCGAAAGGACGAAACCCCCGAGGCCAGGGCCGGCCGCGATCAGGAGCACCAGCCGCCTCACCTGCGTGGCGAGATCAGCGGCGCCTACAGCTTGCAACGACCAACCTGCCTGATCCTCGCCCACCGGGCTCCCGGCTCGCTCACGGCCCGCACGACGCGTGGCGCCACCCTGCTCCGCCGGGTCAAGGGCGTGATCTACTGGGCCGGCCCGTCTTTGGCCAGGGTCCGCAGCTGGCCCGCGCCCCTCTGCCCCGCCCCGGATCCCAACGCAAAATGGCGTCGGGCCTGCGAAATCGGATGGCGTCAGCGCGCTGCCGCCGGAAAGGCCGGTGTCAAGGCCAGGGTGATCATCGCCCCCTCTGATTGAGGAGCGGTAATGGCTCAGCCGTCCAGCGGCGGGCTCCAGCTCTGAGGTCGTCTATAGCCTCAACATACCCGGCCGGAACGGCCGGCACAGGCAGACTGTCCTCGCAGGCCGCCACTCCAGCTGGTCCCAGCCCAAGCGGAAGCGCCCCAGGAGATAATGGGGAGAGACCAAAGCGGTGTCCCTTAGGCCCGTGGCGTCATTCCACACCCCGCCTGGCAGGTCCGATCTGAGACCGATCCGAGATCAACCTTGACCTGGAGGTGGGGCAGGTCTATACTTCACAGTCCGCGCTGAGCTCCGGGCTGAGCGCCGCTGCTCCCCCGGTGGGGGAGGAGCCCGCACCTTGACAATTGAAGAGTGGAGACGATTCTGTATCCACATGCCCCTTGGGAAGGGGCCCAAACAAATTCTTTGCCACCTACTCGGCTTCGGCCGGGTTGGTAACGACGGAGAGTTTGATCCTGGCTCAGGATTAACGCTGGCGGCGTGCCTGACACATGCAAGTCGAACGAGGCCGCAAGGCCTAGTGGCGGACGGGTGAGTAACACGTGACCAACCAACCTCGAAGTTGGGAATAGCTCTGCGAAAGCAGGGGTAATACCGAATGTGGCCCGGCACAGACATCTGCGCCGGTCTAAAGATTTATCGCTTCGAGACGGGGTCGCGGCCTATTAGCTTGTTGGTGGGGTAACGGCCTACCAAGGCGATGATGGGTAGCTGGTCTGAGAGGACGACCAGCCACACTGGGACTGAGACACGGCCCAGACTCCTACGGGAGGCAGCAGTGAGGAATCTTCCGCAATGGGCGAAAGCCTGACGGAGCAACGCCGCGTGTGGGATGAAGACTTTAGGGTTGTAAACCACTGTCGGAGGGGACGATCGTGACGGTACCCTCCAAGAAAGCCCCGGCTAACTACGTGCCAGCAGCCGCGGTAATACGTAGGGGGCGAGCGTTATCCGGATTTACTGGGCGTAAAGCGCGTTAAGGCGGATGGCCAAGTTGGCGGTGAAATTTCGGGGCTCAACCCCGAAACTGCCGCCAAAACTGGTCGTCTAGAGTATGGGAGAGGAAGGTGGAATTCCGGGTGTAGTAGTGAAATGCGTAGATATCCGGAGGAACACCAGCGGCGAAGGCGGCCTTCTGGCCCATAACTGACGCTGTAGCGCGAAAGCGTGGGGAGCGAACGGGATTAGATACCCCGGTAGTCCACGCCCTAAACTTTGTGCACTAGGTGTTGGGTGTATTGACGCGCTCAGCGCCGTAGCTAACGCATTAAGTGCACCGCCTGGGGACTACGGCCGCAAGGTTAAAACTCAAAGGAATTGACGGGGGCCCGCACAAGCAGCGGAGCATGTGGTTTAATTCGATGCAACGCGAAGAACCTTACCTGGGCTTGACATGCCGGTGAAACTCCTGGAGACAGGAGCCCCCGCAAGGGTACCGGCACAGGTGGTGCATGGCTGTCGTCAGCTCGTGCCGTGAGGTGTTGGGTTAAGTCCCGCAACGAGCGCAACCCCTATGGTTAGTTGAATTTTTCTAGCCAGACTGCTGGGAGAAACCCAGAGGAAGGTGGGGATGAGGTCAAGTCAGCATGCCCTTTATGTCCAGGGCTACACACATGCTACAATGGGCGGTACAACGGGCTGCGACCTCGCGAGAGGAAGCGAATCCCTTAAAGCCGTCCTCAGTTCGGATTGCAGGCTGCAACTCGCCTGCATGAAGTCGGAGTTGCTAGTAACCGCAGGTCAGCATACTGCGGTGAATATGTTCTCGGGCCTTGTACACACCGCCCGTCAAACCACCCGAGTCTGGTGCACCCGAAGTCGCTTTGCTGAACCGTAAGGACAGCGGTGCCGAAGGTGTGCCTGGCGAGGGGGGTTAAGTCGTAACAAGGTAGCCGTACCGGAAGGTGTGGCTGGATCACCTCCTTTTAAGGAGCTTCGCGATGGGCCTAGGCTCATCCGGAGGTCAACTCAGATGTGCAGACAATTTCTGCCCGAACCCGCGAAGACTAGCGGTCCACTCGGGAGCCGGTCGCCAGCCGCAAGGCAGCCGCCGGCAGAGGGGGTAGCCGCAAAGAGTAGCGAGCAAGTAGGGTCAGGGAGGTCCCCGCAAGGGGAGCCGGCACTATCGGTGGCAGTGGGAACCTGCATACAAATGAACAGCCTCTGACGAAGGGGTACGGATACGGAATCTCTCCACGCTTCAGCGGTCAAGCAGCGGGCGACGTGCTTGCGGGCCCCACGCGGTTGGGGCCGCGGGCCTTTAGCTCAGGTGGTCAGAGCGCACGGCTGATAACCGTGAGGTCTGTGGTTCGAATCCACAAAGGCCCACCACGCGGCCAAGCAGGCCACCAGCGGCTGACCCGGGGATGTAGCTCAGTTGGCAGAGCGCCTGTTTTGCAAGCAGGAGGCCAGCGGTTCGAATCCGCTCATCTCCAGAGAGACTGCACCTTGATAACTTAAGAGCGCGTGTAGGAGACAAACCTCCCAACTCAGGCTGGGTCTGAGGCTGGGAGCGCGCGGCTCGGTGTGTGGCCCGGACTGTTACCGGAGTCACCGTTCGCGAGCCGTGTGGACAGAGAGATTTTTGGTCAAGCTACTAAGAGCACACGGTGGATGCCTTGGCACCAGAGGCCGATGAAGGGCGTGGCAGAGCTGCGAAAAGTCCCGGGGAGCTGCGGCGCAAGCTGTGATCCGGGGATTCCCGAATGGGGCAACCCGACCAGGGTCATGCCTGGTCACCCCCCGCTGAATCAAATAGGCGGGGTGGAGGGCACGCGGGGAACTGAAACATCTAAGTACCCGCAGGAAGAGATATTCCCTCAGTAGTGGCGAGCGAACAGGGAAAAGCCTAAACCGAAGCGGCGTGATAGACGGCAGTCGTTTCCGCTTCGGGGTCGTGGGACCCACCAGCACCCGCTGCCGCGGATGCAGAGAGTCACAAAACCGACGTCTAGCCGAACGGCATTGAAAGGCCGGCGAAACAGGGTGGCAGCCCCGTAGGCGAAAGGCGAGCGGTCTCTCCGTGGAAATCCCAAGTACCACCGAACACGTGGAATTCGGTGGGAATCTGCGCGGACCATCGCGTAAGGCTAAATACCTCTGGTGACCGATAGTGAACGAGTACCGTGAGGGAAAGGTGAAAAGTACCCCGGAAGGGGAGTGAAATAGTACCTGAAACCGTGTGCTTACAAACCGTGAGAGCACTATGCCTGCTTGCAGGAATGTGTGATTGCGTGCCTTTTGTAGAATGATCCGGCGAGTTACTTCAGTGTGGCGAGGTTAAGGGGTTTACACCCGGAGCCGTAGCGAAAGCGAGTCTGAATAGGGCGTTATGTAGTCGCATTGAGTAGACCCGAAACCGAGTGACCTACCCATGGTCAGGGTGAAGCGCGGGTAAGACCGCGTGGAGGCCCGAACCGACCCCGGTTGAAAACGCGGCGGATGAACTGTGGGTAGCGGTGAAATGCCAATCGAACTCGGAAATAGCTGGTTCTCCTCGAAATGCATTTAGGTGCAGCGTCGTCGATTGATTTGTCGCAGGTAGAGCACTGAATGGGCTAGGGGCAATCACCTTGTTACCAAACCCAACCAAACTCCGAATGGCGGCAAATTTTACGGCGGCAGTGAGACTGTGGGGGCTAAGCTTCATAGTCGAAAGGGAAACAGCCCAGACCGCCGGCTAAGGTCCCTAATCCCAGGCTAAGTGGTAAAGGATGTCACGTTGCCCAGACAACCAGGATGTTGGCTTAGAAGCAGCCACCATTTAAAGAAAGCGTAATAGCTCACTGGTCGAGTGGTGTGGCGCCGACAATGATCGGGGCTCAAGCCTGGAACCGAAGCCGCGGATGGCATCGCTTCGGCGATGCCATGGTAGAGGAGCGTTCCGCGTGCAGAGAAGGTCGAGCGTGAGCACGGCTGGAGCGCGCGGAAGTGCGAATGCCGGAACAAGTAGCGAGAAACGCGTGAGAAACGCGTTCGCCGTAAGCCTAAGGTTTCCTGGGCTACGTTAATCGTCCCAGGGTCAGTCGGGCCTAAGCCGAGGCCGAAAGGCGTAGGCGATGGACAGCTGGTCAACATTCCAGCACCACTGGCGAGTACCGATGGGGTGACAGGGAAGGGTAGACACAGCGGGGCGTTGGTTGTCCCCGTGCAAACAGGTAGGGGGTTCGGTAGGAAAATCCGCCGAGCATATACCCCGAGAGGATGCCGAGCCCGCAAGGGCGTAGTGGTTGATCCCATGCTCTCAAGAAAAACCTCTAAGGGTTGATACGCAAGTGCCCGTACCGCAAACCGACACAGGTAGGTGGGAAGAGGATTCTTAGGCGATCGAGAGAACCGTGGTTAAGGAACTCGGCAAATTGTCCCCGTAACTTCGGGAGAAGGGGAGCCCCTGCAGGTGAAGGGCCTAGCGTCCGGAGCCCGTGGGGGCCGCAGAGAAATGGCCCAAGCGACTGTTTACTAAAAACACAGGTCCCTGCCAAAGCGAAAGCTGATGTATAGGGGCTGACGCCTGCCCGGTGCTGGAAGGTTAAGAGGAAGGGTGAGAGCCTTGAATTGAAGCCCCAGTAAACGGCGGCCGTAACTATAACGGTCCTAAGGTAGCGAAATTCCTTGTCGGGTAAGTTCCGACCCGCACGAATGGCGTAACGACTTGGGCGCTGTCTCGACCACGGCATCGGCGAAACTGAAG
>Ga0080006_1164284_pt1 | contig 25412 bp, 20 predicted proteins | sample RS3BMetagenome_FD_69209 | JGI IMG/M metagenome (GOLD analysis project Ga0080006, IMG submission 69209) | Ferric oxide microbial mat and aquatic microbial communities from Rainbow Spring, Yellowstone National Park, USA - RS3B (SPADES... ...
TCTAACGTTAGCAGTTTAAACACTAACAATTCAATAATAATAAACTCCACAGTGTTAAACTCTACAATACCAGTTAACGCAAACGTTCAAAACGCTAACATTTCAAACGGTTACTTGTACTCTGGAACAATTGTTTTTAACGGTGTTACTTACAATGGAAACACGAGTTTAACAGCTATAATAAACAATTACACTAGTAACACTTTAAAACCTTACGTTTACAGTTTCACGGTACCTACTCTTGAAGCTGGCGGTTATTACAACTTTTCAACACAAGTTGACGCTAGGGGTCAAACACTACAAAACGTTACACTGCAATTATACTACTCTAACCTTACCACTCAAACTTTTGCTATGAATGGAAATCTTTCAAACAATTACGTTTCAACTTTCTACTACGACGCTCCAATTCTTGACGTTTTACAAAACCCTCAGCAAGCAGTGATAACAGCTTTAATAGTTAATGGTAGTAGTGGAGTAAACTCAAATGTTTTTAACGTGGTTAGCACTCCAAACTATCTTAACATTACAACTCAAAACATCACCACTCCCAACACTGAAAACATTACTTTAAACCTTTACAACATTAACGGTTTAGAAAGCCCTGACAACCCGTTACAGGCAAACCTATCGCTAAACGGAGTGGTGTTACAAAACTGGAGTTTAACTTCAACCATTAACGGCACTACAATACAATACTACTTCCCAAGCTACACCCCGCCTAACACTTACACTGTAACAGGTTACTACAATTCAACCATAACTTCAACTCAAAACTTCACCGTGCTACCATCATACGCTTTCATAACCCCCGCTCAAAGTTCAAACATAGTTCAAGCTGGCGGTTTAATATCATACAACATTACAGTAGCGAGCAACGGTAACGAGAATAACACTGGTATTACAGTTAACGCTAGCGTTCCATGGGTTACGGTAACCCCCAGTCCTTTCAACTTAACGGTTAACGGCAGTCAAACTTTAAACGTTACCATAAACGCTTCAAGCGTGCCAGCAGGAGTTTACAACGTTACAGTAAACTTCACAAGCCCTAACTATAACACTACAATGAACTTAACCGTTAACACTGAGTTAAACGCTGTAGCTGACTTACAATTAAACCCTACTTACAACGCTACTACAATACTTGGTGGCAACGCCACTATAGTTAACTACACTTTAACAAACGTTGGAGGTTTAAACGCTTCAAACGTTCAATGTAGTTTAACTCAAACGCCAAGCTGGGTTACAGTTAACACTCAAACTTTCAACTTGTCAAGCTTTCAAAACCAAGTAATACAGTTAAACGTAGCCCCTCCTAAAGAAACGCCAGGAGGTTACTACACTGCAACGCTAAACTGCCTTTCACCTAACACTAACCTAGCTCAATCACAATTAATAATAAGCGTTTTAAACCCGAGCTTCTTTTTAAGCCCTACAGCTATAAGCTTAACCCTACAACCAGGTTTTACAACTCTAACGAGCTTCAACCTGCAAAACCTTGGCACTATGCAAGCAAACTCTACAACCTGCACTGCCGTAAGCGGGAGTCCGAATGGTTTTGAACAACAATGGGTTACCATAACACCCTCAACACCATTCAACTTAACTCAAAACAGCATTCAAACAGTATTCCTATCAATAAAAGTTCCTAGTACAGCGTCGCCAGGAGTTCACACTATAAACATACAATGCGGAGACCCCGTGACAATACCATTATACTTAAACATTGTAGGAGGTTTAAGCGTTAGCGGTTCATCACCAAACGGAGGTGCTTTAAACACTCAACCAGTAACAACAATAACCGTATCTCCAACAGCTTTAAACCAAACCGTAGCCTTAAACACTGTTTACACTGCAATAGAAACTGTTTCAAACATTGGAAACCAGCCTGTAAGCGTTACAATAATACCAAGCGAGCCTTGGCTTAACGCAAGCCCAAGCTTCTTTAAACTAGCAAGCGGTGAAACACAAAACGTTACGATAACAGCTAACGGTTTCACAGCTGGAAATTCAACAGCGAGCTTAGACTTTAAAGCGACTAGCGATGTTGGAGGTTTAAGCGAGGTTATAGTACCAGTTAACTTAAAACCATACTTAAAACCATCAGTGTACGTTCAAACCAGACAACAAACAAACGTTAACATAGCGTTAATAGTTGGAGTGTTATTCTTAATAGCCACGCTACTATCATACTTAAAATACAAGTTTAACATTCTAACAATAATATTGTTAATAACAGGAGTTGTTTTCATGTTAATAAGCTTAGGAGGTATCGCACTATGAATAATAAAAACCAGGAGGCTTTTTTAATTCTAGCATCGCTTTTAATAGTTGTTTTAATCTTGTTTTACGGGGGTTTGATTAAACTACCCCCAGCTTCTATAACTCCTTTAACTGGCGCTACTGCTTTAAGCATTAGTAAAGTTGCAATTGTAAGTAATAATAGTGTTGTTAACGGTTCAGCTGTGATTTTATATTTAGTAGCTAATGGTGGCGGTCAGAGTTTCACCGCTACTTTAGACCCTGACACTTTTCAAGCTTTAACAGGAGAGGTTATAAGCAGTCCAATCACTATTAAAGTTAACCTTGAAAACGAGTTCAGCTATTTTAACATTTTTGACACCAAACAAACATTAAGTAATTATGATTTTAAATGTACTGGTTTAACTGGTAGTATGTATTTAGGTAACATAGGTAATGTTTACGAGGTTGGTCAAATTTCAAGTCAAGCTAACTTTAATTACGACGTTCAAGTTATTGTTAGTAACGGGGTTCAACAATTACAAACTGACATTACCCCTTCAAACCAAGAGGCTATTCTAGGAGGCGTGGTTCAAGTTCAAGCTGTTGGAAACCTTCTTGGTAACGTTTTACCCCCAGCTCCTTACACTAGTACTGGCTTGATAGCGAAGTACGGTAGTGTTAACTGGCAACCAGTAAGCTTAAACGCTTTAAACAACGTTTTAAACGCTCAAAGTATTTTAGGTAGCTACTATTGTGGTACCCCTGGGGGATATGAGTGTTACCAGATTCCATGGCTCGCTAATAACAACATTTTAAACGTTCAAAATTGCTATGACCCAGCAGTGCAATCTTTAAACACTTACAAAAATCTTCTAAATGCACTACCAAGCCAGCAACCAATTGTAGACCCAACTCAAAATTGTAGCGTGGTTGTTTCAGGCTCACAGCCTTTATACCTTTGCACTCCAAACCAGCCTTTAATTTACCCTTCACTTCAAGTCATAGTTAAAACAGGACCTCAAGGTTTTGTTAACGTTGTGATTCCAAGTGGCAACCCAGTAATAGTTTCAGCTTCCACTCCCCAACCATTATACGCTAGGAGTCCAGGATTGATTAACATTTTAGAGTTAAATAACGGTTCTCAACCCGACAGTTTTGACACTTACTTAAACTGCCCTTCAGGTTTAACAATGCAAGGTAACAGGATTTCACTAGCTCCAAACCAGCAGGGTAACGTTACCCTAACAGTTAACAGTAACGCTAGTCAAACTCAATTATGTAACGTTACAATGGTTAGTGTTGGAAACCCTGCTTTAACTTACACTTCACAATTCAACCTTACTATTGTAAACCCTCCTTGCATTTACGATTGCTGTGTTTCCAACCCTTACTATCAAGACAAGCCTTGCCCTTCATACTCTTTCACAGTTATACCTTACGCTCTCTACCCTAACGGTAGCATTATATACTTAAACGGAGCTCCAGTTTTATCTAACTCTACACCTTCAATCATTCAATTCACTTCAACTTGCCAGTCGGATAACACTTGCACTACCTTCCAACTACCAACAACCGACTACCTAGTTTCAACCACCACCACTATAAACGGTCAGAGTAACACTACTAACAACACTATCGCAACTGTCAACTACACTCAATACTTACAGTCAACCATAACGCCAGTTTCAACCACTAACATTACAACTTCTAACGGTAGTGTTTTAAACGTTTCAACTTCAATTCCAACCCCTTCAAACGTTAACATAACTCCAACAACTTCTAACTACACCCCGCCAGCAATTCAAACGCCAGTTTCAACTCAAACGCCAGTTTCAACTCAAACGCCAGTTACACTTCAACCTTCAAGTGTTGAAAACTGGTTAAGCAACCCTAACAATTTAAACTTAATATTCACAGCAACTTTAGTTTTTATTATAATCGTAGTGTTATACTTAAAATACAAGAAGTGATTAAAAGAATGTTAACCGAAAATATTATAAATAAACAAAGCGTATTTAAACGCATGAGTTTGAAAAGCTTCGCAAAACTTAGTTTAAGCGTTACAATTGTTTTCATGTTAACACTGTTAACTTCAAATAGTGTTAACGCTCAAAATTGGAGCATGCTAGGTAATTATTTAAACCACACTGGAGTTCAAAACTCTACAATACCATCCTACCCTAAACTAGCTTGGTTTGCTAACACTTCAAGCGGTTTTGAAGCAGGTCCAGCTGTCGCTGACGGTATGGTGTTCGCAAGCAGTGTGACTGCTAACTACACTTACGCTTTCAACGAGACGACTGGAGCTTTAATTTGGGAAACTAACGTTAATGGCGTTGCACAAAACAGCGTTCCAGCTGTCGCTGACGGTATGGTGTTCGTTACCGCTGACACTCCTTCTAGCGGAATTTTTTACGCTTTGAACGAGACTAATGGAAACATTATATGGAGTTTCAATAATGGTAATGGTTATGATAGCAGTCCAGCTGTTGATAATGGAGTTGTTTTCATTGGAAGTTATAACGCTAGTGTTAACAAAGGAGCTCTTGAAGCTTTCAACGCTAGTAACGGTAACCTACTTTGGGCTTACCAAACTTTAGGGTATATTATTAGCAGTCCAGCTGTTGACAGTGGAATGGTTTTCACCACTGTTGGCTACTCAGCTAACATTTCAGGAGTCTACGGAGTTTACGCTGTTAACGAGACCACTGGAGCTTTAATTTGGAATTACACTACTTACGGTCAAATGGATAGTAGTCCAACCATTGCTAACGGTTTAGTTTACGTTGGAGATGCAAACAATTTCTACGCTTTCAACGAGACCACTGGAACTAAAATTTGGAATTACTCAAGTAGCAACACTATTTTTTCCACTCCAGCTGTTGATAATGGAATTGTCTACTACGGGGTTAGCGATGGAACTTTCAACGCTTTAAACGCTAGTACTGGAGCTTTAATTTGGAATAAATCACTATCAACCACTTCTGCAGGAGGTATTAGAAGCAATCCAGCTATCGCTAGCGGGGTTGTATTAACAACAACAAGCAGTGGAGTAAATTTCGGTATTTTATTCGCTTTAAACGATAGTAACGGTAAAATACTTTGGGATTACGTTTACAATGCTAGTCTTTACAGTGAACCTGCTATCGCTGACGGTATGATATTCATTGGAGGTTCTGATGGTATTTACGCTTTCAAAAACGGTACTCCACCGACACAGCAAAGCTGGGATACTTACCACCACTACTCTAATCACACTGGTGTTACAAACTCTACAATACCTTTCACTTTAACTAACACTACAGCTTGGGTTTACGAAACTGGTAACCCGCCGAACACTCCAAGTGTTAATAATGTTATTTGGGGCGAGCCAGCTGTTGACAGTGGAATGGTTTTCATTGGAACTAACAATAAAAATTTCTACGCTTTCAACGAGACCACTGGCAGTGTTATTTGGACTCACTTAACTAACGGTTACTCTTCAGCTTCACCCACAGTAGCTAACGACATGGTTTTCACTAGCAGTGAAGGGGATAACTTATACGCTTTAGACGAGCGTACTGGCAACACTGTTTGGAATTACACTATGAATACTAGCGCTGGCGCTTCTGTTGATAATGGAATGGTTTTCGTAGGAGATGATATTAACACTACTTACGCTTTCAACGAGTTTAGTGGAGCTTTAATTTGGAATTTCACTACAGGAGCTGTTTATCAAGTTCCAGCTGTCGCTGATGGTATGGTGTTCGTTGGAAGCTGGGTGCCACCTGGGGGCACTCAAGTTAAATATTCTAATAATTTATTAGCTTTGAACGAGACTACTGGAGCTTTAATTTGGAATTACACTATTCCTTTAGGTATTAGTTACAGCGCTCCAGCTGTCGCTAATGGAATGGTTTTCATTATAGGTAATAATAACACTGTGTACGCTTTTAATGAGAGTAACGGTAATCTAATTTGGAATTATAGTATCTATATGGGTAATTACTATACCCCCTTGAATGCTATTCGCCCAGATGTTGATGATGGTATGGTGTTCATTGGAGGTAATGGTAATACTTCAGCTTTGAACGAGAGTAACGGTAATCTAATTTGGAGTACTAATACTGGTAATAATGGAAGTTCAAGTTCTATTGCTAATGGAGTGGTTTACACTGGAGGTAATAACTCCATTTTTTACGCTTTGAACGAGACCACTGGCAGTGTTATTTGGACTTACAATGCTAGCATTGGTTATTTTTCAGATCCAGCTGTCGCTGATGGTATGATATTCGTTGGAAGTTCAACAGGTAATGTTTACGCTTTCACTAATGTTGCTGGTGTTAACGTTTCATGCGCTTCTAATCTTGTTTTTATAGGTAGTGGTGTTCAGTGTAACGCCACCGCTTTTGACGCTAATAATAATCCTTTAAACTATAGTTTTGTTTGGAGCGTTTCAAACTCAAGTGTAGGTAGTGTTAACCAAACAGGTTTTTTCACTGCTAATAGTTTAGGAGTGGTTAGCGTTCAAGCCACTGCTGGCGGTGTTACGGGAGTTTTTAATATCACGGTAACCCCTACAACAGCTAGCACTATTGGGGTGAGCGTTGTTAACACTAATAACGTTGTTAATGATACTGTAATAGTTAACTTCACAGTTCAAAATAGTTACGGTCAGAATGTTAACTCCTCGCTTAACGTTACTGTTAATGATAGCGCTGGCACTACTGCGAATGTTACTGTTTTAAACGGTTTCGGTCAGTTTAACTTCACTGAAACCCTTGCTGGTGTTTACAACCTAAACGTTTTTGACAACACTAACCATTCAGCTACTAATAACGTTAACTTCACTTTCTTTTCAGGTCCACCTGAAAATTTAACGATAAGCGTAGTGCCAAACAATAACTTGATAGTAGGAGGTCTTTCAACAGAGAACATTCAAGTAACAGACTATTGGGGTAACGTTGTTAACACTACTGTTAACGTTACTGTCAACGATTCAACCAACACAACTAGCAACGTTACAATAGTAAACGGGTTTGGGGTTTTCCAATTCACTGAAAACAATCCAGGTGCTTACAACGTTAAAGCTGTCGTTTTGAGTGACGCTTACCCATTAAAAAACGTTATAATAATCTTCAACCCTAAACCAGTAACCTACTATAACGTTAGCTCGTGTGAGAACATTACAACCCCAGGGTATTACATTCTAAACCAAAGCTTGAACTTCTCTTACCCTGAATCTTCTTGTATTAACATAGATAGTGATAATGTTACTTTTGACGGTAACGGTTTTCAAATTTATGGTTACGGTCCTAATTTTTATTGTCCAATGCACGGCGCTGACACTATTACTTATTATGCAGTAGGGGTTTTCTTAAACAACACTAATAACGTTACAGTGCAAAATATTATTATTTCTAACAGTTCGTACCCGTTTTCAAACTGGTTTTTCCCAGATGTTAATAATGGTTCAAATTTTATTGCAACTAGTGATAATAACACTGTTTTTCAAAACATTTACATTATTAATAGCACTCTAGGTATTTTTTATTCAGGAGGGGTTTTTGACAATTTTACTTTGTTAAATAGTGTTTTCACTGGGACTCCTATTTGCGAAAACTATGGAGTGGTGGTAAACGGTGGGGAGGGAGGTTATATTAATAATACTAATATTTCAAACCAGTTTACTCCACTAAACATGAATGGCGGTGGGTCGGCTTTAATTATAAGCAACCCTGGTTTTGTAATAACTAATAATTATTTTAACACTAGGAATGACTTGCAGGAATTTATACTTACTAGTAATACTATTTTTAGTAATAATTTCGCTGGCGGGGCTAGTAATTACGACCAAGACCTTCAACTATCACCTTTAAATGGAGTTGTTTCTAATGTTACCATAACAAATAACTATTTTAATGATAGGGAACCTTATTATTGCTTGAATTCTCAAGCTCCAATAGTTAATTCAACTTTTGAAAACAACACTTTCACTTTAGGTTGTGGAATGTATTTCCACAGTGATTTTAACAATTCAATATTTTCAAACAATATTTTCACTGGTCTTTCTAGTTATAGAAATGGAAATGGATATACACCTCAACTATTTACAGGTGTTAGTAATGTTACTTTTTACAATAATCAATTTTCAACAGTTTCATTCTCTAATCCTATAAACGAGGCTTTAGTTAACACTAGCTTCATAAACCCTTTTACTAACTTAACTTTCCCAACTCCAGCTATTACAGTTAGTAATAATAATGTTTCAATACAAGCTCCAATTGACTTTACAGTTTTAAATAGTTCATTACAAGGCATTCCAAGTAATTTAAGCATTGTTGACACTTTAACCAACGGTGTTTTAAACAATTTAACTTTAAACCTTTCAAACGGTTTGAATCAAAGTAATGTTACAACTTGGATTGCTGAACCAAGTGGAGTTTTCCCAGTTCAAAATAATTACACTGCCAGTTCAACAGGTTTAGCTTCAAACTCAAAAGTTAGAACTTACCTTGAAACCACTGAATTCCCGATTAGTTTTATTCTACTCCCTCAAGCTCAAACTTGCGGTTCAATGAACTTAACTTCTAGCGACAACTTACTTGCTTACGATTTACAGTCTAACAGTGGGGATTGCTTGTATTTGAACACTTTGCTTTCAAACGCAACTTTAGATTGCAATGTTAACGGGACTAGCAGTTTAATTCAAGGGGTTGGTAATGGTAGCGGGGTTGTGTTCAACTCTAGTAATATTAAACTTCAAAACTGTGTTATAAACAACTTTTCAAACGGTTTAACTGACTTAAATTCAAACAACACTGCTTATAACAATTACCTGCTTAACGTTAACACTGGTTTTAATTCAATTAACGCTTCAAACTCTTATTATGATAACAACACTTTCGTTAACACTACAACGGGGTATTATATAATTAACGGTAGCAATTTAACTATAATAAACAACACTTTTCAAAACCAATCAAGTTTTGATTACGGGGGTTTCATGGAAAGCGGAAACGGAGTTGTTAACCCTATCAACGTTTCAAACAGTAATAATTTGATTATAACTCAAAACAATTTCAACTACACTAATGGGGTTAACGTTTCAAACAGTAATAATTTGATTATAACTCAAAACAATTTCAACTACTCTAACGGGGTTAACGTTTTAAACTCTGCGAACCCTCAAATATTTAATAACACTTTCTTTGCAACTACTTACGATGTGAACGCTGTTAACGTTTCAAACCTTAATTACAGTTTCAACAATTACGGCAACACTAATATCAATCCAGTAACTTTAAATTATGACTTGCAGTTAGACAACGGGGTTAACACTACTATTAATAACAACACGCTATCGCCAATAACGTCAGGCTTTATTAACAGCGCTTACATTATCTTGAATAGTTTGAACACGGTTTTAGAGAATTTAATAACATCTCAATCTAACTTTAACAGCGTTAACGTTTCAAACAGCGTTAACACTTTAATAATAAACAGCGTTTTACAATCTGACACTGCTGTTTCAGATTTTAACTCAACTAACCTGACAATGACTAATAACCAACTATCATCAGTGTTGTTAAACCAGTCTAACTCTGACGTGATAACAAACAACTCTTTTAACATTCCTAACTCTAATTTAAACGCTTACAATACTTTCAATGAAACTATAACATCAAACAATTTCAGTTATAACGGCGGTTATGGTAGTAATATTAATTTAACCAACCCTGAAAATAGCGTTGTTTCAAACAATCTTCTTATAAACAGTTTAAACTTGCAGAACGCTACTAACAACACTCTAATTTACAATAACAGCGTTGAAAGTTTAAGTTCGCTAAACTCTAGCAATATCACGGTTCAAAATAATAGTATTGCAAGCTTTTTAAACTCTACAGGGGATTCTAACGATAACATTTCAGGCAACACTATAAACATCACAAACTTTTTCTCAACTCAAAACACTGTTTTTTCCAACAACAACTTAACCGCCAGCGACAAAAGTTTAAACGTTTTCAACTCAAACAATCTTTCAATTCAATCCAACCAGCTTTACAACCCAGCTAGCATAACAGTTCCTTACCTAACTAGTAAAATGCTTTTCAACACTAGCGCTGGAGAGATTTTCGCTTTAGCTAACGGGAATGCTATCATGATTTCAAGTGATGGCACTACCCTTCCAGAAGTTGACGGGAGTGGTGATTTAAGCGTTAGCTACGCTTACGTTAACGTTGCTAGCGCTAACCTTACATTTTTAAGCCAGAATAAGTATTACAGTAATTGCAGTCAGGTTTTAACAACCGTTTTAACTTATTTAGGATACCCTGCGAATTTCACTTGCTGGGATTACGAGACGGTTTTCACAAGCAACGGTGTTGGCAAGAGTTACTCTTACCAACCACCAGTTAACTTAACACTTCAAAACGGTTTAACAAGCCCTCCTTACGTAAGCCCAAGCGTTATAACTGATTGGAATACTCTTATAGCGAATTCTAGCAACGTGTCAATAAACAGCGATTCTGACGGTTTGGTTTACTTCAACAACACTAGCAACAGCATTCTAAACTCAACCAACACTACTAAAATAGTGTTTTTGAACAGTTTGAATGACACTGTTTTAAACGTTACTGGCATTAGAAATAATATTGTAGATTATGGTGGGAGTAACTACACCATAGCTTGGTTTTTAAAGGTTTTAACTCAAAATAATGGTGTTAGCATGAACGCTAGTGTTAACGTTACAAACGCTTTAGGCTTGCTTAGAACTTTAAAAAGTGTTAACGGTGAAACGCCTTGGGTTGCAGTTGAAGATTACAACTCGCAATTCGGCAGTGTAACTAATTACAACCCTTACCTTGTTTCAGCGTCAGACCCGTTAAGCGGTTACTACACAATCAACCAAACTGAAACCATACTATTAGACCCTAGCACGGTTTTCAACGCAGTGTTCCAACCCGACACTGTAGTAGCTAACAGTTTAAGTCCTTACGCTACAACTTTAAACATTTCAGACTCTACAGGCAGTAACTTAACTCTAACCTGCTCGTCACCAGTTAACTGGCTTGTAATATCCTGCCCAGCTAGCATAACTAACGGCAGTTACCAAACAGTCAGTGTTTTACTTTACCCTCAATTCTTACCAAGCGCTGGCACTTTCTCAACAAGTATAACCGTTTACGGTGACAATGGAGCTGGAACGGTTTACTACGCTCAACCCACTTTCTACCTACAATACTACCCTAATATCGGTGGCGGTGGGAGCATTCCAATTCCAAGCGGTTATAACGTTACTATCAGCGGTGGGGGTTCAACAGTAACAATAAACCCTCCAAACCCAACAACCCCAATTTCAAATGTTAGTACTAGTAATCAAACTTTAAACGCTTCAAATCAAACTTTAAACGTTTCAACTCAAAACAACACTGTTTCTAGCAACGCCACGCCTGCAAAACAACCTTTAATTACCATCAACCCGCCAGCAACAACACAAGACTACTTAAACTGGTTGTTAATAATAGGGGTTATAATAGTAGTGATATCATACGCTTACTTAAAATTTAAAAAATAAAGGTGATGTGAAAGTGTTTGAAGGAATAAAAAAATATGAAAATTGTTTTGAAACTGAAAAAACTGAAAGTGGTGAAAAGAGAATCATTTTAAAGGATACTACTACTTGTAGAGAATTAGAACCTTTAATTAGTAGTATTAGCGAGAATGTTGATGATGACAGCGCTTATAAGTATACTAAAAATTTCATAGACCACGTTGTTGAAAATTATGATGAAATTAAAAATTTAAACGATGATAGTTTTCAAGAGAAGATTGACGAGTGGGCTGATGCTGACACTGATATTTACACTTCAGATTTAACCGAGTGGTTAAATAAGAGTATTAATAATGTAGCGTATTTAGATGAAACCATTAAAGATTTTGAGCCTTCTGATGCTGGTGAAGCTTTAATGTTTAGCCAAACACTCGCAATTCATGAAGCTTATGATAAAGCTTATGATTTTTTAAAAAACAAGAAGTAACTTTAAACTAGTCGTTGTTTATTATTTGTTGGGTTTTTTTGATTAGTTTTACTAGTTCTTCTATTTTTCTTGGTTCTACTCCTTCGTTTAGTCTTTCTTTAAGTAGCTCGTATGCTTCAATGTGTTTGTCGTGTAGTGCTGACGCTGTAATGTTGGTTATGCTAATGTTGTTTAGTTCTGCTGTTAGAGTGTAGTAGCTTGTTAATTCCCTGTCTATTCTTTCAAATAGGTATGCTATGTATTGTCTTGCGTTTAAATTTTCGTTTTTGAGTGTTTCTAGTCTTGCTTTTAAGAATTCTAGGGTTTCTTGTTTTATTAGCGCTTTTTTTTCTTTTTCTTTTAGTTTTATTTTTAGGGCTTCACTGTATTTGATTAACTCATCTAGGTTCATTGGTTGCATTTTTTTTCACTCTTCTTCTTGTTCTTCTGTTTGAACTGGTTTTTGTTGTTGGCTTTGTTGTGTTTGTTGTTTTTCAATTACTGTTACGTTTCTGTCGTTTCCTAGTTTGTTTATTTTTTCTGCTTTTAGTTCTATTGAGTTTTTTATTAGGCTGTTTAAGTATGATAGGTTTTTGAATAGGTTTAGTGATTTTAAGTCTTCAACGTCGTTCTTTTTGAAGTGTTCTATAGCGTCTTCTATGTTGTAATCGTCTTCTTCTAGGTTTCTTGTTTCAAAGGCTAGAGCGCTTTTTAATCCTCTTATTTTAGCGTTGTACCTGGATAACTCTTGGAAGTCTTGGTTTAGAACGGTTTCAAGTTTTTTGTAGACTTTGTTTAACTCTAATTGGTTTTTGAATTCTAGTAGTGTTGTTTTAGTTTCTTGGTCGTAATCGTATATTCTTTTGTTAATGTTTCTTATTGTTTTTTCAATTTCAGTGTCTTCAAGTATTAAATCGTCAACTGGTATTACTAGTAAGTCTAGTTTGCTTAGCATGTATTCTACTTTATTGCCTTCTATGAAAGCTTCAAAATCTTCTTCATTTGCCATTTTTACTTTTTCACTTGAGTTTGTATGCGACGTTAAGCTTGTCTAAACCTCTCACGGTGTACCATTTATCTCTAACGCTTCCGTTGCTTGAAACGTCAACGCCTTGGAAACCGTTTCTTTCTAGCTGTTCTACTGTTTTCCTGCTGTATGGTACTTCTTCGTAAACACCGTTGTAATCGTCTTTAATTCTAATTACTTTTCCCATGTCTTTGTAGGCAACGTTTAAACTTCTGCTTAAATAACCGTCTATTACTGTGAAGTACTTGTATACTGGTTTGGGTTTGAAAACGCTGGTTTCTTCTTTTAACTCTAATTCAGCTTTGTGTTTTAAAACTTCTATTTTAATTGTTTTTCCTAGAATTTTAAAATTCATGTTTTTCTACCTCATGTAACCGTTTTGAGCGAGTAACTCGTAAATTAAGCCTACGAAGTGTTTTTTACCTAGCTCTCCAATGTAAATTTTTCCATTGTATACTAATACTGGCGATTGTAATTCTAAACCCATTTTTTCAAGTATTCTAGCTAGCCTGTCAACTCTCGGGTCTGTTGAGTCAACGCTTATGATTGGTATTTGGAATTCCGCTGGTAGTGTAGAGTTTATAATTTCTAAGTTTCCTTTCAAGTCATGGCAGAATGGGCAGAAGTGGTCGTCATTTACTAGCGTGCTAACGAAGAACGCTTTTAAATCTGCAATCGCCTCGCTTTCTAAGTATCTCATGTTTTTTCAACTCACTTTTTTATCTTGTATTACCATTATTGGGGTTACACCCGCTGTCATTAGTATTTTAACTATGAAGTTTTTCCAGAATTGTTCTTTTTCTTTTTCTGTCTTGCCTTTTAGTTCTTTAACAGCGAGTTTTATCGTGTTATCATCGTCAAAGTAGTATAAGTTTGATTTGATTGTTTGGATTTTGTTTTCTATTTTCATTTTGTAGTAGTTGTTTAGGTTTTGCGTGGTTATTTCTCTTTGCGATTTCCATATTGGTTGTAAGCTTAGAGGGTTTTCAGTTTTAATTATTTTGTTTTCTGTTATGAATTTAGCGAAGGCTGGTTTTTTTTCGTAAACCTCGCTTATAATCATTTCAAGTATTTTTCTAAGGTTTTCATGTGAGTTTTCTTGAAAGGCTTTTTTGATTATAACCTCGTTTGTGAAAGCGTCGCATAAATCGTTGAATTGTTTTAAGATTTCAAAGCTTTTAAGGTTAACTGTTTTAATGTCAACGTCAATGTAGCTTTGCTGGCAGTATTCAAGTATGCTTTTACTAGCTTCTTCTAGTTTTTTAAGTTTGTATTTTATTTGATGCTCTGCTTTTCTTTTTAAAAGTAGTCTTTCTTTCCAGTCTAAGTCTTCGTTTTTGGTTATTTCTCTCCAACTGTCTTCTATTTGTGTTATAATTTGTATTGGGAAGTGTTGTATGTTGCTTTTGAAACTGTTAAAGTTTTGAGGGTTTGCGGTTAGTGATACCATCCTGCTGTTTTGTTTAATATCTTCTTCGTACTTGCTGTAGTTTTTGATTAACTCGTCTATGTAAACCTCCCATTCTTTTAAGTTAGGGTTTGGAGTTTTACTAATTGTAGGTATTACTATTTGAGTGAAGTCTATTGTAGTGCTTTTAATTCTTATTGTAACTGCTAACTGTCTTATAAGGTTGAATAGTTTGGTTTGAATGTTTCCTAGTTTTTCAAAGTCAAACCCGCTCATTTTAATTTTATTGTTTTCAACTTCAAATTTAAGGTTTTTACAGTCTTCTAAAAGATTTTTACTGTTATTGTAAATTTCTAAAGCTTCAACTGGTAAGTCTTCACTTAAAATTTCAAAACTAATTTCCTCCTGCAATTGTTAAACTCACTTTTTGTTGTTTTCAAGCTTGTTTAACTATGTCTTCAACTAAACCTTCTATTTTTTTTCTAACTTTGTTTTCATCTTCAGCTGAAGCTTTCTTTTTTAGGTATTGTATAGTCCCGTCTTGCTTGTCTATTTGAGCTACAACGTTTCCAGTTACTCTTTTTGCTAGGTTTTCATCTCTTTCTTCAAGAATGCATGTTACTCTAATAATGTTAGGGTCGTCTGTTTTTTCGGTTTCACAGGTTATTTCAGTTCTATTTTTAGGCATTTTCATTTTTAACTCACTTCTTTATAATTTTTAATTTTTTCAGTGCAGATGACCACGCTTCCACTGTTTTCCCCGTTTGTCTCGTAATCTATTGTTATTATAGTTTTATCATCACCGCAGTTTTGTTTTAACATTTTAACAGCTTTTTCGTTTTTTTTGTCAACTAAACAGGTTTCTACGTTATACTCTTCTGGAGAGTATTCCATGTTTACTTCACTTCCACCGAATTCTTTACATGTTTTTTTAAAACTTTCAAAACTCATTTTTTTTACAATCGCCTATTTTTTAAATTAAACCTACTAAAATTTAATATCGTTTTATATTTATATTATTTTTGGTTTTAATTTAAACTATCACCACTTCTTGGTTTTCTTGTTCTTTGTTTTCTGTTTTAGGTTTTTCTGTTTGAACTGGTTTTTGTTGTTTTTTAATGTTTTTATAGTATTTAAGCCATTTTGAGAACCATGCCACGTCTATTATTGTTGCTATTAGTATTATTACTGGCGTGGTGTAGTCGTTAGAGTTTTGCGGTGGCGTGGTGTAGTAGTTTGCGTATTGTTGTATAGTGTTATTTGTAGTGTTTAATGTTGTGTTGTTAGTGTTTGTAGTGTTGACTGTTAGGTTGCTTGTAGTGTTAGTGTTTATAGTGTTAGTGTTGCTGTTTGGGAAGCTAGGTAAGCTTGGATTGTTGTTATTTGGTAAGCTAGGGAGGGTTGAATTGTCGCTAGTGTTAGTGTTGTTTAGGTAAACGTATTGTATTATAGTGTTGTTTAAAGTGTTGTTTACGTATATTGTGTTGTTTGGTAGGGTTGTAATGCTTTGAGTGTTTTGCGTAATGCAAGTGTTGTTGCCATCGCATTGGGTTATGTTATAGTAGTATGTTGTGTTTAGGTTTAAGTTTGTTATTGTAATGTTTTTCAAGGTGGTTAGAGTGTTATCGTTGTAAATGTTGTTTAAGTTTGAATTGTTTGTAGAGTATTTTATTGTAGCGTTGCTTGGAATGTTGCTGGATAGTATGAATTGTATTGAGTTTTCGTATGGTATTACTATGGGAGTGTTAACAGTTAGGTTTTGAGTTTGATTTACGTATATAGTGTTGTTTAAGTATATTGTGTTGTTTGTTTGTGTTTGGAAGTTTGAGTTAACGCTTGAACAGTTGTTATTGCAAGCGGTCACGTTTAAGTAGTAGGTAGTTCCGTTGGTTAAGTTTGTTAGCTGGAATGTAGGGTTGTTTGTGTTTGTGGCTGTTAACTGGCTTGTTAAAAAGTTTAGCGTGGTTCCGTAGTTTAAAACCCAGTTGGCGTTTTGATTTGATGTTAATTGTATTAAAGCACTGTTGTTTGTAACACTGTTTATTGAAAGGCTTGTTATTTGAGTTTGGTTGACGTATAAAATTGTAGTGTTAGTGTTGTTTGTTTGGTTGAAGTAGAATGTTTGGCTTCCGCTTGCGTTGTAAACCCATTGCGCTGAAACTATTAATGTCAGGGTTAAAAATGCTATTAACGTTTTTTTCATGTTTTCTAATCATCTTGTATTTTTATGAAAAGGTTTCCTTTCTTATCTAAAATTTTATTTTGTTCTTTAAGCCATTTTACAAATCCGTACCAATCGTTTGGTTTTTTATCTTTGAAGTTATCTAAAAAGAAGCTTTTAGCTGTTTGTATGCTTATGTTTTGCTTGTTAGGATAGTTTTCTTTCATTTTTTTGAAATAGTTTTCAAATTCTTTTTCTTCTTCTATTTTTTGGTTTTGTTTTTCAATTAATTCTTCTGTTTGTTTTATTGTTTCCTCGTCTTTAGGAGTTCCTTCAATGTTTCCTATTATTCCTTGTAGTGTTAGGTTAGTGTTTGTTATTTGCGTGGTTTGTTCAGGGTTTTCGTTTTCAAAGTTGTTTTCAAAGTTTTTCTCTTCTTGTATTAAGTTTTCGTTTTCAACTGGTTTTTCTATTTTTTCTTTAAGCATTTTGATTATGTCAGCTCTGCTAGCGTCGTCAAAGTCTTTCATTGTTTGCTCTAATTCTGTTAGTACGGGGTTATTATCTTCTGTGTTGTTGTTTTTTAGGTTTTCTGTTACTTGTTCTATTTGATTTATTTTTTCTTTCAGGTTTTGAATTTCTTTTTCTATGTTGTTTATTTTTTCGTTTGTTTGAATGTTGTTTTGCGTGGTTATTTCGGTTATTTTGTTTACTTGTTCTTCTGTTAGGTTTAATAGTTTTTGGATTTTGTTTTCTAAATCTTCGGTTATTTTTTTAATTTGTTCAGTGTTTTCTTTATCTGTGTTTTTAGCTTCTATTGTTGTTTTTTCTTTTTCAGGTTCTTGTTTTTTGGTTTCTGTTATTATTTTATTTTGATTGTTTTTTGTTATTGGTATGTAGGGTATTATTTTTTTGAATTCTTCTATTATGTAGTTTAATTCTGATTGGTTTAACTCTCCTCTTTCTGTGATAACCCACTTTCCTTCTTTTTTAATGTTGTCTAGTAGGAATTTGAATTTAACGTGGGTTTTGTTGTAAGCTACTCCTGTTTTCAGGTTTTCAATAAAGTTTCTTCGGAATTCGCATTCTATTGTAACTCCTTCTGAGTAATCTCCACTCCATTTTAAGTTTATGATTTCAGGGTTCATTTCATATCAACTCGTAACAGGTTTTTTTTTAATTTTAATTAAACTGGTTAGTATTAGTATCATGATGATGATTATTATTATGATTGAGATTAGAGGTTGCGTGTAAATTATAATTGCTAATAGTGCTATTAATATTAATAGTGCTATTGTTAATCTTGCGTTTATTTTTTGTTTTATTGTTATTTTCATGTTGGTGTTATCGCCCAGTTGTAAGTGTAGTTTCCACTGTTAGCGTTTAATGGGAAGTTGAATGTTAGGTTGAAGTTAACTTGTACAGTGTTGTTGGTTAGGCTTCCAGCGTATATTTTGACAGTGTTGTTGAAAACACCGTTGTAGTAAGGGCTTTGTATTGATGGCGTTGCTGGTAACCCGCTCACGTTTAGAGTGTAGTATGAAGTTCCTTTTAGTGTGAACTGGTATTGGAAAGTGTTGTTTATGTTTGTTATTACTGGTGTTGTCATTCCAGTGGAGCTTGTGAGTGTTATAGTGTTTGAGTTTGTGTTGTTTAGATTGTCTGTAGCGTTTAGGGTTATAGTGTGAACTCCTGGTGTTAGGTTTAGAGTGTTTAATTGTATGGTGTTAGCGTTGCTGTATAGTTGTGTTGGAGGGTTTTTATCTAAACTGTAGAAGATGCTTTGTATTGGTTGAGTGTCTGTAACGCTGTAAGTGTAGTTTGCAGTGTCTATGTTGTTGTTTGTTATTGTGGTTGTTATTGAAGGCGGGGTTTGGTCTAGTGTTATGTTTATGCTTTGAGTGGTGTTTCCAGCTTGGTTTCCTGCTGTAATGTTTATAGTGTTTAAGCCTTGGTTTAGGTTTATTATTGCATTCCAGAAGCTGTTGTTTAAAACCGCTTGATTGTTGTTAACGTTTAAAAACAGTGTTGGTATGGTGTTATCGTACCAACCTGTTAAGTTTAAATAGCTAGTGCTTGTAATGAGCGGGTAAGTGTTTACAGTGAAGTTAGGGGTTGGTTCTGGTGTTAAAGTGAAGTTCCACGTTGCGTTTGCAGTGTTAGGGCTTCCGTATTGTAAGTTGATGTTTGAGCTTGGCTGGTCTGAAAGTGTTAAGCTCGCAGTGTGGTTACCGCAAAGAGGTTGGTAAGGTGTTATAAAGTTTACCGTGTTGTTGATTATTGTTGGAGTGTAGTAATTACCATCTAAGTTGAATTGTATTGTGTTAGGGTTTAGTAATCCTTGCTCGTAGAAGGGTATTGTAATGTTTTTGTTTAAACCGCAGTAAGGGTTGTCAAGAGTTAGGTCGCCTATTAAGGGTGGTTGAGCTTCAATAAACACGTTTACTAAACTATAAACTGGCGTTCCACCGTTACTAGCTTCAAAAACAAAGGGTGTTGTAATGTTAGTGTTAGTGGAATAGTTTCCAACTGTTATGTTTAGTGTTATTATACTATCGTTGTTTAAAGTTTGGTTTGTGAATAACATTGTAACGTTACCACTACTTTGAGGTTGTAGCGTGAAAATAGTTTGATTGGTAGTGTTATACACTGTTAAGTAGGTTAAACCATTAGAGTTAGCTGGTAGGAACACTTGTATGCTTGTAGGGCTAACGCTTAAACTTTTAACTTCAACTAAAAGGGCTATTAGTATTAGTAGAACGCCTAATATTAACAATAATACTTTTATTTTCATGTTTTAAAAACCTTCACCAACCATATCGTAACCTTCTCTGTTTAATAATTTTTTAATATCACTAAACTCGCTTTTACTTATACTGTTGTTTTTTTCTTTGAATCCTATTTGCCTGATTATGAACGCTTTTTTAGTGTAATCGTTTAAGCGTAGTTCCACTTTTTTATAAGGCATTTCAACTTTGTTAATTTCACGTGAGTAAACGCAGGTTAACAGTGAAGGGTCTTTTGGAATGTTTCTATTACAGTTTATTGTAACCTTTCCTAGCTTACCATAGTAGAATGTTTTCCAATCTATTGTTTTTAAACTCATTTTTTCTAAATCACTCCCATGTTGTTTAAATTCATTTTATTGATTGGGCAGTAGTTATCCCCTCTGAATTGACTATTAACACTGTAAAACGTGCAACCACCGTTGCAAATGCTACTGTACTTACAGTTAGAACATTTAGTGTTTAAAGGCTTGCTTTTTAGTTTACTTACAACTTTAACCCAGTTTTGTTTTAGCGTGTTAACATCGTCTTTGAAAATGTTTCCTACAATCCAATCAGGGTATTTACTTGGTTCTAACGTCATGTGGCAAACACTAATCACTCCTAAAGGGTCTACTGCTAACTCTTGAAAGCTTATAGCAGGGCAAATGCTACCATTCTTTTTAATAACTTCTAAGTACTTGTTTCTTAGCCTCTCGTTGTAAAGGTAGTAAGGACTGTCTTCGCATACTATTGAGGTTTCGCTTTCACTGTCAAGCTTGCTTAAATCACTGTAAACCCTGTAAAGCTTTTCTTCTGACGGTAGGTTTCCTTCACTGTTTTTCTCGCTTCTGCCTGATGGTAGGAGTCTAACGGCTGTGAAGTTAAAATCAAAGTATTTTGCTAGTTTAGCCACTCTGACAACGTCATTCCACTCAAATATAGTGCTTCTAATTGTAACATTGTAACCGTTAGACCTCCACTTTTTAGCTGTTTTTAAAGCTTGTTCAAAGTTTCCTTTACCTCTAACCCTGTCGTTTTCATCAGCTGTTGAACCTTCTAAGCTTACCGTGAAACCAATTTTGCTTTTATTTAAGCCTTCGTCTTCAATTGTTTTAAAAAGAGTTGAGTTTTCAACAGTTCCGTTTGTTTGAATGCTTACAAACTTGTAAGGGTTGTAAAAAACACCGTCTTTCTTGAATTGTAGTTTTAAAGCAAATGTTAAAAGTTTAGGCAAGTAGGGAACCATCATAGGCTCACCGCCTATTAGAATTAACTTTGTAGCTCCTAGTTTAGCTAGTGTTAGAATAGCGTCTTGCCACTCTTCTAAACCTCCAGCGCCAGCGAACCTGAACTTATCAGGGTTAAAACAGTGAGAGCATTTTAAATTACAATTATATGATGGGAATATCAGTGCTTTCATTTGTTAATAACCACCTTTTTTTTAAAACTTTTCATGTTTTACCACTTCTTTCGCTAAAGCTTATTTTTCTAGGTTCTTCTTTTGAGACCCCCCAACCTCCTATTGAAGCAGAGTTTTTTCTTTTTTCTTCTCTTCCTTTAAAGAAAATCCAAATAACAAGTAGTAATACCATTATGAAGAAACCAGCTATTAAATCGTAACCCCAGCTTGGTATTAAATCTAGTATGCTAGGGTTTGAAACTGTGAAACTTCCAATGGTTTGACCGTTTGTTTGGATTGTGTAAGAACCAGCTTGAGTGTTGTTAAGTTGTATTTGGTTTGAATACCCGCTTGCTATTATAGTGGGTTGAACCTCGCTGTTAGGAGCGTATAACACAGTCCAATTACTAGCTGGTGTTACGGTTAGTTGAATGTTACTCCCGTAAGGGTATGATTGAAGGTTGTTTACTATTGGAGTGGGGGTTATAGTTAAACTGCCTTGATTATAACCGTCTAACTGCGCTGTTATAACTTCGGTTCCAATACTAGCTGTGAAAGTGTTACCTTGAAGTGGAGCGCCGTTTAAGTAAAACACTGGTTGGATTGGATTACCGTTAGATGTTGCTGTTAGGGTTACAGCTTGACCTTCACTTGGTTGTGAAGGACTCGCTGTTATAACCATTGGTAGTAGTGGAGTGTTTAAAGTAGTGCAAATGTTATTCTGTCCTGATAGTAAAGCGCAGATAGTGTACTGCTTGCCTGGTATAGGGTTTATAGTGTTACTGCTATTATTACCGTTAATAGTGAATTGAGCGTTTGAGAATACAACGTTACCAGTGGAATTATCAACTAATTGGATAATACTAGTTTGACCTGGGTTGAAAGGAGGAGTGAACTTGAAACTTAAATCGTTACTGTTTAAACCGACTAGTAAGTCTTGATTCCAACTATTAATGGGAACGTTAGAGTTTTTGTTAGTGTAAAAAATAGTTACTTGAACATTGTAAATACCCTTGTTAGGTATAATACATTGAGTACTCCAAAAACCGTTAGAGTAGCTAGTAGCTGAAGGGTTACATGAAACTCCTTCCATAGGGTTGAATAACACGCTAACAGTTTCACTTGGTTGCAAGTTTGCTATTAGAATATTAAAAGGAGTGTTTACAGGAGTGAAAGCAGGTATTTGAATTGTTGAGTTAGCGTTTCCAGTATAAGAAGAAGCGCCTTGAATTGTCACGCTATAACTAACAGTTGAGTTTAAGTAATTACCTTGACTATCCACTCCGAATATTGCTAGATTTCCAGTGTAAACCCCTGGAGTGGCTTGCTGAGGGTTTATAACAACAGGTATGGTTTCACTTTGCCCTGGACTTAAAGGTTGTAAGTTAAAACTCCCTAAACTCATAAAATTAGATTCTGGCTCTAAAACCACGTTTTGAATGTTAATCGTGTTATTACCATTGTTAGTTATAGTATTAATACTATTATAAGTGTTATCGCTAGTAGTAAGGTAAACGCTATGCATGGTTGGAATCACGCTTAACTCTTGACCAACGCTACCGCCACTAGAAGTAATATTAATAGAATTAGGCACTGTTATTTGATTTGAACTACTTAAAAACACGAACTCTCCTGTTAAAAAACCGTTAGGATTATTTATAACGCTAACGTTAACCACTGCAGTGGCGTTAACACTTAACTGTAAGCTAGTGTTACTTAAAGAAAAAAATGAAGCTGAACTGCCAACTGGTAGTATAGTAATACTCTCATTAACACTATCGTTATTTTGAATTGTTAAAATTTGACTATTAGTTGAAGTGAAATTCAAACTAGAAGGTTGAACTGAAAACCCTTTTAAAGAAAAAACCAAAAGAAAAAGCATTAACCCTATTTTTTTTAACTCTATTTTATTCAAGCGACACACCATATACTTTTAAAAGCCAAAGTGATAACGTTAATTAAAAAGCGTTTTATATTTATATTATTTTTGGTTTTCATTTAAAAAATTTTTCTATTTTATCCAACCCAGTCAACTTAGTACCATCTTTTAACACTAGTTTAGGGAACACTCCTGAATTTAAATTTATTATTTCAACATCCCCACCGTTTTCAATAACTTGCTTTATTATAATTTTTTCAGCTTCCTTACAATAACCGCAAGTTTGGTTAACGTATAGTTTAGCACACATTCACACTACCTTTACTTAATTTTACTTTCACTTCACTTCCAGTAATATTACTTTGACTGTTATTAAAATTTTGTTTTTCAAACTCCCTTCTATAGTATAAAACTCTGCAAACTAAATCCCCGTTGTGTTTAAAACGGCATCCTTTGAAAATCATTTCTTAATTTTACACATTAATGCTATGTTTTCATCAACTTTTTTAATTTCAAAAACACCGTTGTTATCCCCACATACTTTTTGTAAATTCCTAGCTTTTTCAGCTAAATCTTCTGTTTTCTCGTTCATAATGCAAACAGCGTTTACATCATCAACCCACCTGCCACCTTCACTCTCGCATTTTTTTTTCATTTCATCTTTTAAACTCATTTTTTCACAATCGCCTCTTTTTTAAATTAAACCTACTAAAATTTAATAGCATTTTATATTTATATAATTTTTGGTCAATGTGCATTGTTGCATCTACTGGTGTTTTTAGATAAGTTTTTAAGTTAGTTATCTATGATAATAATTATAATGTTTTTAGGTAAGATTATGAAAGCAATAAAAAGAAAATTTGGTATTAAGAAATTATCATCTGAAATAGACAAAAAAGCGAATAGATTAGAACAAATCAAAAGGAGTTCTATTAAAGAATTTAGAGATAGAGACTTTTCTGAATACTGTGAGTATGTTATAGCTTTTAAATTACAAGAATTAGGTTGGAGGAAAGCGAGGTTGTCTCACTTGTGGTAAAAGTGGAGATGGTCAATTTGTTCCAATTACTTTTTGTAGTAAATGTGGGAATAGACAGAATAAATTTGAATGGAAAATAATTTCTTTTTAATTTCTAATTTTACTTAAATGTTCTTGATATCGTTTTTTTGATTCTTCAATATAAGTCTCTTTATGGAATACCGAAGATTTGTCTACATGTAAAATTTTACCTTTTATATCTTTTTCTTCTAATACTTCAATTAAATGTTCATTACCATCAAGGGTTTTTTGTTTTAATTTTTCTTTTAATCTCTTTAATCCCAGATTGACAAATTCTTTTTTAATGTCTATTCCTATACTATTTCTGCCTGTTCTCATTGCGACTAAAGAAGTTGTAAAACTTCCTGCGAAAGTATCAAGCACAGTATCTCCCTTGTAGGTATAAAGTTTTATTGCCATTTCTGGTATATCTTCTGGAAAAGGAGCAGAATGTCCTAATTTATTCCCCCCCTTGTATATTTTTATTACAGGAGGAAATTCTACTATATCTTTTCTCCATTTTTTTAAAAATTCTTCTTCTATTTTATTTTCTGGTAATTGTCCTAAATTCATCATTATAGAACGGGCAGAATACCTTTTACCTCTATTTCCCTTGCTTCTATGGGTGCACTTTTCATTATTACATTCCCAACTTTGGACCCCTATTTCTGATTGACTATTATTTTGCACATGTATGGTACCACATTCTGGGCAAGGAAGTCTTGTCAAGTCTAATACATGTTTATGAAATACAAGAATATGCTCATAACAATTAATAGGGTAATGATAAAAAGGGTAATTTTTCCCGTTGTGCATATGTCTAAAACTTTGTGGTTCACCCTTATTCCAAATATAATCATCTACATATTCAAAACCAATTTCTTGGCACATTACTATAAACAATGCTCCTAAAGGCACTCTCCTTTTTGTCCACGGTTGTCTGCCAATTTGAGAATTAATATCTCCAACATTAAGAACAAAAACTCTATGATTATCTAAAACTCTAAAAACCTCAATAAATATCTTTCTCATATCATCAAGATATGACTGTAAATTTGTCCATTGAGAATATTCTCTTGCATTAAAATACGGTGGAGAAGTTACAGCTAAATGTATAGAGTTATCTGGAAAGGACTTTAACACTTTTGCACTATCTCCTAAGATTATTTTATGCGTTGTTTTCATTTTATTCACTTTCTATTATTTTCATTTTTATTTATCGGTTTATCCCAATAAGGGCTTTTACATTTTGGGCATACAATAGGAGCTTCTTCTGTTCTTGTTATCCACTCATGCCCACATCTCTCACATTTACATTCGTAAACTTTGATTTCTTTTTTGCCCATGCTTATATAATAAATTTCATACCCATCAACAAACATAAATTCTTTTTTTAGTAATTCTCTTGTATTATCATCTAAATTATGGATTCTTATATATGGGGGATTTCCAACAACAAAATCAAAAAATCCTATAAATTCTTTATATC
>Ga0080006_1150442_pt1 | contig 25410 bp, 24 predicted proteins | sample RS3BMetagenome_FD_69209 | JGI IMG/M metagenome (GOLD analysis project Ga0080006, IMG submission 69209) | Ferric oxide microbial mat and aquatic microbial communities from Rainbow Spring, Yellowstone National Park, USA - RS3B (SPADES... ...
CGGTGGGCGTGCCCCCCGGGCGGGGGCGCCAAACCTCTCGGCCCGCCGGCCCCTCCCCCCGCTCGGACGCCGTGGTGCGGATCCCGCTCCCCGAGCATCGCGCGATCCTCCAAGCGGTCGAAGCCTGTGATCCGCCCGCCGCCGCGGCGGCGATGCGCGACCATCTGCGCGGCGCGGCGGCACGGCTCGATCTGGCCGCAGCCCCCGCCGCAAGGCTTGATCTGACCTCCGCCGCACCCCCTTCCAAGCCGCTCAGTAAGGCGGCAAAACCGCAGGCGGACGGACAGCGGCCGCAAGCGCCATGACCGCGCCGTGGCAGCACCACGACGCCAGCTTCTGCGCGGCCAGCCTGGCCGGCGCCACCACCATTCTCACGGGAGACATCGCATGAAGCTGCTTCGCTACGGCCCGAGCGGAAACGAGCGACCCGGGGCGCTGGACGCGCAGGGGCGGATCCGCGACCTCTCATCGGTCGTGCCCGACATCGCCGGCGAGGCGATCGGCCAGGCCGGGATCGAGCGCCTGCGCGGCCTGGATCTCGCGAGCCTGCCGGAGGTGGATGGCACGCCGCGCCTTGGCCCCTGCGTTGGGCGGGTCGGCAAGTTCATCTGCGTCGGCCTGAACTATGCCGACCACGCCGCCGAGACGGGGGCCGCGATCCCCAAGGAGCCGATCCTGTTCATGAAGGCGACCAGCGCCATCACCGGGCCGAACGATCCGGTGATCATCCCGCGCGGCTCGGAGAAGACCGACTGGGAGGTCGAGCTGGGCGTGGTGATCGGCTCGGAGGCACGCTACGTCAGCGAGGCCGACGCCATGGGGCACGTCGCCGGCTACTGCCTGGTCAACGACGTCTCCGAACGGGCCTTCCAGACCGAGCGCGGCGGCCAGTGGACCAAGGGCAAGTCGGCCGACAGCTTCGGCCCGATCGGGCCCTGGCTGGTGACCGCCGACGAGATCGCCGACCCGCAGGCGCTGGCCATGTGGCTCAGCGTCGACGGGGTCTCGCGCCAGGACGGCTCGACCAGGACGATGATCTTCGGGGTCAGGACGCTGGTCTCCTACATCTCGCAGTTCATGAGCCTGCAGCCGGGCGACATCATCTCGACCGGCACGCCGCCGGGTGTCGGCATGGGCATCAAGCCCGAGCCGGTGTTCCTCCGGCCCGGCCAGACGGTCCGTCTCGGTATCGAGGGTCTCGGCGAGCAGACCCAGGTGACCCGGGCGGCCTGAGCGCGGCAGGCCCGGGTGGCAGCCGCGATCGCCCGATGGCGGATGCCGGCCAGCCTTCGTTCGGACGCATCGAGCAGGCCCCGAACCTCACCGGCGGGCTGATCGAGACCCTGGTGGCACAGATCGAGTCCGGCCGGCTGTCGCCTGGCCAGCGGCTGCCGACCGAGCAGGCGATCGTCGCCGCCACCGGGGTCAGCCGCACGGTGGTGCGCGAGGCGCTCGCCTCCCTGCGGGCGCGCGGGCTGATCGTCACCCGCCAGGGCCTGGGCGCGTTCGTCGCCACGCCGCGCGCCGGGCGCAGCTTCACCATCGACTGCGCCGGGCCGCTCTCGGCCGACACGCTGCACGTGCTGGAACTGCGCATGAGCCTCGAGGTCGAGGCGAGCGGGCTGGCGGCCGTGCGCCGCACGCCGGCCGACCTCGACGAGATCCGCGCCCGCTTCGCCGCCGTCTGCGCGGCCAGGGCCGGGGTCCAGGGCGGGGACGTGGCGGGCGACGCCCGAGGGGACGCCAATGCCGGAGCAGACGAGGATTTCGCCTTTCACCGGGCGATCATGGTCGCGACCGCCAATCCCTATTTCGCGCGCGTGTTCGACCTGTTCGGCAGCCACCTGATCCCCCATCTGCGGCTGCGCCTGGTGGGCCTGTCGCCCGCCGCCCTGCGCCACGACCTGCGCCGCCTCAGGCGCGAGCACGCGGCGATCCTGGCCGCGATCGAGGCAGGCAACCCGCAGGCGGCGCGCAGGGCGGCACTCGCCCACCTGTCGCGCAGCCGCGAGCACGTGGCCCAAGCCCTGCGTCAGCCGGGGTGATCCGGAAGCACCCACCGGCGATGCGCCGACGCGCCGTCCGCGGGGCAGCGCCGCCTGCTTGAAGAGATCCCGCACGCGCCGCACATGCCGGTGATCCACACCGCCGGACATCGACGCAGGAGACACCGCATGGCCCCGCCCGCCCTGTTCCAGCCGATCCGCATCCGCAACCTGACCCTGGCCAACAGGATCGTGATCGCGCCGATGTGCCAGTACTCGGCCGAGGACGGCCGGATGACCGACTGGCACCTGATCCATCTCGGCCAGCTTGCCCTGTCGGGTGCCGCCCTGCTGACCATCGAGGCCACCGCCGTGCTGCCGGAGGGGCGCATCACCTACGGCGATGTCGGGCTGTGGGACGACGCGACCCAGGCCGCCATCGGCCGCACGGTCGAGGCGGTGCGACGCTGGTCGGACATGCCGGTCGCCATCCAGCTCGCCCATGCCGGGCGCAAGGCCTCGACCGAGGTGCCCTGGAAGGGCGGCAGGCAGTTCGCGCCCGACGCCCAACTCGGCTGGCAGACGGTGGCACCCTCGGCGGTGCCGTTCGCCGAGGGCGAGGCACCCCCGGTGGCGCTGGACAAGGCCGGCCTGCGTCGGGTGCGCGATGCGTTTGCCGATGCGGCGCGACGGGCCGCCTCGCTGGGCATCGACCTCATCCAGCTCCATGCCGCGCATGGCTACCTGATGCACGAGTTCCTTTCGCCGCTCTCCAACCGGCGCGACGACGAGTATGGCGGTTCGCTCGAGAATCGCATGCGCTTCCCGCTGGAGGTGTTCGAGGTGGTGCGCGACGCCTTCCCGGCCGACAAGCCCGTCTCTGTGCGTGTCTCCGGCACCGACTGGGTCGAGGGCGGCTGGGACATCGAGCAGACGGTGGCCTTCGCCCGTGCGCTCGAAAGCCGTGGCTGCGACGGGATCAACGTCTCGAGCGGCGGGCTGCATGCGGCCCAGGCGATCCCGCTCGCGCCGAGCTACCAGGTGCCGCTGGCCCGCGCGGTGAAGGCGGCGGTGCGCATGCCGGTGGTGGCGGTGGGCCTGATCACCGGCTTCGAGCAGGCCGAGGCGATCGTCGCGACGGGCGACGCCGACATGATCGCGCTGGCCCGCACCATTCTCTACGAGCCGCGCTGGCCCTGGCACGCCGCCGCCACCCTGGGCGGCCAGGTCCGTGCCCCGCAGCAGTATCTCCGCTCGCAGCCGCGGCAGTTCAAGGACCTGTTCCTCAGCCGCTGATCCCGCGTCAGACCAGCGCCTCGACCCGGCGCAACAGCGACGGTCGCTCGTGCACCAGGCGGCCGAGGTCGGCCGCAACACCGGCGATGTCCGGCGCGCTGGAGGCCATGGACGGGATCAGCAGACGCGCCGCACCCGTGCGGTCGAAGGCATAGATCGCCGAGCTGTGCGTCACCTCGTAGCCGTGCCCGCCTCCAGGCGGGGTGACCGAATAGGCCACCCGGTAGCGCCGGGCGAGGCGGCCCAGCCCGTCGGGCGTGCCGCGCAGGCCGATGATGCCAGGTCCGAACAGTGCCACGTAGCGGCCGAGTTCGGCCAGCGTGTCGCGGTTCGGATCGACGGTGACGAACAGCACCCGGACGTCGGCCGACACAGGACCCATGCGCGCCAGCACCATAGCCAGATGCTGCAGGGTGAGCGGGCAGACGTCGGGGCAGTAGGTGTAGCCGAAGTAAAGCAGCGCCACCTTGCCGCGCACGTCGGCCTGGGTGAACACGGCCCCGCCTGGCGCCCGTCGCATGGTCAGGTCGAGGGCGGGCAGCGCGCCGGAGACGTCGATGTCGTGCCAGGGCCGGGAGTTGCCGCAGTCGGCAAGCGGGGCGGCGGCAAGCGTCGTGGCGAGCAGCCGCCGGCGGGACAGCGCGTCAGGCATTGGACACCGTGGTGGACTCGCCCGGCGCATGGGCCATCTCAGCGCCCTGTCCAGCTGCTCGACGAGATCACGGTGCCGCCGGGAGCCAGGATGTCACGCTGGCCACCGCCGCCGCTGCGATCCTCGTGCAGGCGGATGTTGTTCATGATCAGCATCAGGGCGACCGAGCTCATCATCGAGGATGGGATCCAGACGATCAGCCCGCCGAGATGCTGGTCGTGCAGTGCGCTGATCTGCGGGAAAAGCCGTCCGCACAGATCGTAGTAGCTGTAGAGCGGGTGGGTGCCGAAGGTGATCCGGGCTCCCATCAGGATCTGCGGAAACATCACCAGCAGCACCGTCGCCAGCCTTGCCACGAAGGACGAAGGCGCGGGCAGCGACGGACGCGGGTCGAGGGCGAAGAACCAGAACAGCAGCCCGTCGAGCACCATGCTCCAGTTCATCACGTCGTAGAGCAGCGGCGAGATCATGGCGTGGAAGTGGATCGTGGGTTGCAGCCACAGGGCGATGAGACCCACGAACAGCACGCCGCCGACGAGCGGCGTCTGGACGACGCGCAAGAAGATCCGCACGGGGGCTGCCTCGAGATGGCGACGCAGCCCGCCGGGCATGCCGAGCAGCATCGTCTCAGCCGGCCAGGACAGCGCGACCAGGAACGGACCGAGATGGTGCATGGCGAGATGCTGGAGGCGGTTGAGGAAGAACATGTGCTGCGCCAGGTAGACGAAATGCGTCTGCAGCACGGCGTAGATGATCCCGACACCGCCCAGGAACGCGACCTGACGCGCGCGGCCCGGGCGCTCGGCGGCAGGCGCGCGCAGCAGCCCGCGCACGTACCACAGCGCGGGCAGCAGCGTGCCGAGGAACTCGACGAGCGAGAACTCCCAGGGTGCGAAGGGCGGCAGCTCGGCAGGGAAACGCGCGCACAACCACCAGACCAGCAGGCCGCCGGCAACGAGCAGCCAACTGGCCACATCCCAGGGACGCCTCCGGCCCGGGCCGGAGGCACCGAACCCGGAGACAGCGAACAGCGCGCGCCCCACCCTCATCAAGCCGCTCTGCGCCCACAGGTGCCGCCGTGCAAGTTACCGAAAATCCATCGGCGCGGCACGCTCCCGGGCTCGATCAGCCGGACCGGGCGAGGCGGAACTCCTGCCGGCCGGGTTCGGCATCGCACCTGTCGCAGGGGCGGCATCACCCGCGCACGCGGCTGGCCCGTGCGGAACATCCGGCAGCAGGCCTCCATCGATGGCTGCGCGCTGCAGCGGCTTGGCCCTCAGCCGCCCAGCGCGTCGCCGATCAGTCGCTCGGCCTGCGCGAAAAGCTGCGGGTCCACGTCGGCATCCGCCGCGGCGGCGTTCTCATCGACCTGTTCCGGACGCGAGGCGCCGATGATCGCGGCGGCCACGTTCGGCTCGCGCAGCACCCAGGCGAGTGCGAACTGGGCCAGGCTCAGCCCCGCCTGCGCGGCGAGCGGACGCAACCGCTGCACGGCCTCCAGCACCGGACGCTCGAGCCAGTGCTGGCGGAAGGCCACGTTCATCGAATCGTTGGCGGCCCGGCTGTCGTGCGGCACCGGCTGGCCGGGCTGGTACTTGCCGGTCAGCACGCCCTGCCCGAGCGGCGACCAGACGATCTGCGAGATGCCCGAGCGCGTGCACAGCGGGATCACCGCCTGCTCGGGATCGCGGTGCGGCAGCGAATATTGCGGCTGGCTGGAGACGAACCTGGCCACCCCGGGCATGGCCAGTGCAGCCTCGATGCGATCGACCGGCCATTCCGAGAAGCCGATCTGCCGCACCTTGCCGGCCCGCACGATTTCGGTCAGCGCCTCCATCGTCTCCTCGAGCGGGGTCTCGGAGTCGTAACGATGGCACTGGTAGAGATCGACATGGTCGGTGCGCAGCCGCTTGAGCGAGGCGTCGATCTGCTTGAGCACCTGGGTGCGCGACAGGCCGCGATCTGTGTCGCTCATCGGGAAGTAGAGCTTGGTGGCCAGCACGTAGCTGTCGCGCGGAACGCCGGCCAGTGCCTCGCCGAACACCGTCTCGCTTGCGCCGCGGCCGTAGACGTTGGCCGTGTCGAGCAGCGTGATGCCGCGGTCGAGTGCCCGGTGGACGCAGGCGATCGCCTGGCGCTTCTCGACACCGCCAGAGGTGGTCAGCCAAGAGCCGAAGGCGACCGCCGACACATCGATGCCGCTGTCACCGAGCTTCCTGTAGCGCATGCGCAGACCTCCTCATCCGGCGGCCGGCGCGCCGCGCCAGGATGCTGCCTCCGCTTGCCTTGCCTTGCAATCGGCCGGAGCCTCCTCGTGCTGCACGAGAGCGTGGGCGGCGAAGCACTCGGGCGGCGGCCGCGCGGCGTTTGGCCAAGCCGCCCGGGCGCGCGCCAGCCCGCAACAGCCGGTAGCAGCTTCCGACGTCGCGAGGCTCCGATCGATGTCAGGCTATCGCTTGCGCAACCCGCAGCTAGGTAGGCGGGTGTTCCGCTGGCTCGACCAGCGTCTCCGGCACGACAGAGATGACCGCGCCCGCGACAGCGTCCTTATCGGCCTGCGGCAGGAGCTTCATCATCAGGATGAAGCTGGACAGGATGAGGCAGATGACGTTCTGCACGATGATTGCCCACTGCATCAGCAGAAGTCCGTAGATCAGCCAAGCGACGAAGCAGGCCACCGTGATCACGTAGGTCTTCAACGAGATACCACTGGTATCCCTGGAGCGGATGATCGACCAGGCCTGGGGCACGTAGCTGATCATCGACAGCGACGCTGCGAACAGGCTGATCACGGTCACGGCCTTCATCCGGGGTCCTCCTCGGCCGCTGCGCCGGTCTTCCCGGCGGCCGTCATCTTCTTATAGGGCCGTCATCCCGCAGGGTCATCGCCAGGTGCGCTCGAAGGGCGAGCGGAAGCCCTGCGCGACGGACCGTTGCCGGGCGCGAAACGCCACGATACCGACGTTGCTGCCGGTGAGCGGCAGGGCGCGATGCCGTCGCGCGTTCCGACCGTCGGTGAGCGAAAAGGGCCACCGCCTCGCCGCTCCGCGCGGCTTGAGCACGCGCCACGGAGAGGCAGATCACCCTGTCCACGATGTCAGCCGCAGACCACCACCTGCGTCTCGGCCTCGGCCAGAGCGCGGGCGAGTTCGCCACCCGGTGGCTTGTCGGTGACCAGGACCTGGGCGGCGCGCAGCGGGGCGACGAGGGCGAAGGCGTCGCGGTTGAACTTGGTGTGGTCGGCAACCAGCACCACCCGGCGCGAGAGATCCATCATCGCCTTGCTGGCCAGCGCCTCCTCCAGCGTGCCGATCGAGAACCCGTCCGCCGACAGCGCGGTGACGCCGATGATCGCGGTGTCGGCGCGGATCCCGGCGATGTGGGCGAAGCCGATCGAGCCGACGGTGACCTGCTGCCCCGGCATCCAGGTGCCGCCTATGAAATAGAGGTTGCGCAGGCAGCGCTCCGGCACCGCGAGCGGTATGCGCATGTTGTTGGTCACCAGGGTCAACAGCCGCCGCTCGCCCAGCTCGGCGGCGAGATAGGTGGTTGTCGAGCCGCCATTGAGCGCGATGGTCTCCCCGTCGCGGATCAGGGCCGCCGTCTGCCGCGCGATGCGTATCTTTGCGTTTATCTGCGCATCCATCCGGCTGCTCAGGGTGGTGACCGAGGTCACCAGCTCGCCGCGCGCCACCGCGCCGCCATGCGTGCGGACCAGCAACCCACGCTCCTCGAGCATGGTGAGGTCGCGCCGGATGGTGTCGCGCGACACACCGAACCGGCTCATCAAGCTTGCAGCCGTGGCCTGGCCTTCACCGTTGATGAACTCGACGATCTGCGCCTGGCGGCGCGCCGGCAGCGCATTCTCGCCGCCGCCCGGCGGGGAGTCTCCGGTCAGCTCATCCATCACGCCGTCCCCGCTGCGCCATCGCTTGACAACCACGCATGATAGCGCATCCTTGCCGCATGTCCTAAGGTTCGATGTCGCTTAAACGCGCAGGATACTCCCTGGGCGCAAGGGACCGCAGACCTGACGGCCGCCGGACCGAACGCCGAGGAAGCGCCCGCGATGAAGTCGGCACCACCGATCTGGACCGAGCGCTACGATCGGCTGATCCGGAGCCTTCCCGATCTCGTCAGCCGCGCCCGGCTCACCCTGTGCGGCCTCTCGACGGTGCTCGATGCGGTGCTGCCGCTCGGGTCGGCGGGACGGCTGTTCGGCCCCGACGCGCCGCAGGCAGCGCGTCCGCTCGCCGAGGCGCTGCGCGAACGGGCACTGGCCGGGATCGGCGGCGAGATCCGCATCGACTGGCCAGGCGGCGAGGCCTGGCTGGACGCCAACCTGCCGTTCCGGCTCGATATCGGCGGCGGCGGCCCGCACGCCGCCCGCGCCCTGGTCACGCTCGGCGCCCCGGCCCTGCTCGCGCTGGAGTCGCGCGGCCCGGGCATGCTGGCGGCCCTCGACCCGCGCATCCGCATCGCCCATGACGGCCGCGCCGTCGCCTGCGGCGAGCTCGCGGCGAGTGGCGCGGATGCGAAGCGCGTCTACATCTTCGAAAGCACGGCGGGTGAGGCCGTCGCCGGCATCATGCCGCGCCGCTCCACGCGGATCATCGTGCGCCTGCATGACAGCCGGCTGGAGGATGACGCGGAGTTCCGCCGGGTGAGCCTCGACCTGGCCGGCGAGGCCGGCGCCGGCATCCTGGCCGGGTTCAGCATCATAGGCTCGGGCGATCTCGACGGGGCGCTGGGCGAGGCTGCCAGCCTGGCGCAGGGCTGGCGGCGGGCCGGTCTGGGTCTCGTTCATCTCGAGCTCGCCGGCTTCGAGCAGCCCGCCTATCGCGACCGGGTGCTCGAGCGGCTGGGAGGCACCGCCCACTCGGTCGGCATGAGCGCCTCCGAACTCCGCGAACTCGAAGCGGGCGATGATCTCGCCGCCTCGCTCGCCGCCGTGGCCGGACGCTACGGCTTCGAGCGGGTGTGCGTGCATGCCGACGATTGGGCGGCGAGCCTCACGCGCGGCGATCCGGAGCGCGAGGCGGAGGCGCTGATGCTGGGCTGCCTGCTCGCCGCCGGACGCGCGGCGAGCGGCCGGACGGTCGTGCCCGGATCGCTGCCGCCCGGCGCCCGGCTTCTCCTGCCCGACCGGCTGCACGCCGCCACCCACCGGACTGCCCCGCAGCGAACTCCCGACGGCTGGCGGCTGGTCGCGGTTCCGGCTCCCTGGCTCGAGCACCCGGCAACGACGCTCGGTCTCGGCGACACCTTCATGGCCGGCTGCCTGCTGGCGCTGGGCGCACGGGACGGCTGAAGACGGCCGGACAAGGCCGGGAAACAAGAAACAATCAAGGTGAGGACATGACCAGGATCCCCCTACTCCTGCTGGCCGGCGCGGCATTCGCCGCCGCCGGCACGACCGCCCGGGCGCGGACCGATCTGACGATCGCCACCGTCAACAACGCCGACATGATCGTCATGCAGAAGCTCGCACCGCATTTCGAGGCGGCGCATCCCGACATCGCGCTGCGCTGGGTGACGCTGGAGGAGAACGTGCTGCGCCAGCGCGTGACCACGGACATCGCCACCCACGCGGGGCAGTTCGACATCGTCACCATCGGCACCTACGAGGTTCCGATCTGGGCGCGGCTTGGCTGGCTGCACAGCTTCACGCCGACGCCGCCCTCCTACCAGGTGGGCGACCTGATCGCTCCGGTGCGCAACGCGCTCAGTGTCGGCGGCAGGCTGTATGCGGTGCCGTTCTATGGCGAAAGCACCTTCACCATCTATCGCAAGGACTTGTTCGAGCAGGCGGGACTGACCATGCCGCCGAGCCCGCGCTGGGACCAGATCGCCGCCTTCGCGCGCAAGCTCAACGACCCGCACCATCAGGTTGCCGGCATCTGCCTGCGCGGCAAGCCGGGCTGGGGCGAGAACATGGGCTTCGTCGCCGATCTGGTGAACAGCTTCGGCGGTCGCTATGTCGACATGCACTGGCAGCCGCAACTGACCAGCGCGCCATGGCGCAAGGCCGTGCAGTTCTACGTCGATCTCCTGCAGCAGGACGGCCCGAAGGGCGCCACCTCGAACGGCTACAACGAGAACCTCGCCCTGTTCGCCGGTGGCCATTGCGCGATGTGGGTGGACGCCACCGTTTCGGCCGGCTTCCTCGAGGATCCCAAGCAGAGCACCGTCGCGGGCAAGGTCGGCTTCGCCCAGGCGCCCTATGCGGTGACCACCAAGGGCTCGCATTATCTCTGGGCCTGGACGCTCGGCGTGCCGAGCTCGACCAAACATGCCGCCGCCGCCACCGAGTTCGCCCTGTGGGCAACGTCGCCCGCCTACATCAAGCTGGTGGCCAGCGAGTTCGGCTGGGGCCGCGTGCCGCCCGGCACGCGCGTCTCGACCTACGACAATCAGGCCTACCTGAAGGCCGCACCCTACGCGCCCAAGGTGCTGGCGGCGATGAACAGCGCCGACCTGAACCATCCGACGCTGCTGCCCGTGCCGTATATCGGCATCAGCTATGTCGGCATCCCGCAATGGCAGGGCATCAGCTATGTCGGCATCCCGCAATGGCAGGGCATCGGCACCGAAATCGGCCAGCAGATCGCGGCCGCCCTCGCCGGCCAGAAGAGCGTGGCAGCGGCGCTGGAGGCCAGCCAGACCGACATGAAACGCGCCCTCACCCAGGCCGGCTACCTTCGCTGACCGGCAGTCCTACCAGCAAAGCGAAGAAGGAGTCCGTCCATGTATCTCGATCGCTACCGGCTGCAGGGTCGCACCGCCTTCGTCACCGGCGGGGGTCGTGGCATCGGCCTGGCCTCGGCCCAGGCGATGGGCGAGTGCGGCGCGCGAATCATCCTGTCCGACCATGACCCGGCGATCCTCGAGCAGGGGCTTGCTCATCTCGCGAGCCTCGGCATCGAGGCGCGCGGCGTGCGGCTCGACGTCACGCGCGCGGACGAGGTGACGCGGGCCGCCGACGCGGCGGAGGCGGCAGGCGGCGTCGACATCCTGTTCGCCAATGCCGGCATCGCCTGGCCCGACACCGGCGGCGAGGATCTCGGCGACGAGGCGTGGCTGCGGATGATCGATGTCAATCTCAACGGCGTGTTCTGGAGCTGCCGCGCCTTCGGCCGCGCCATGCTGGCCCGCGGCCGCGGCAGCATCGTGACCACGGGCTCGATGTCCGGCATCATCAGCAACAAGCCGCAGCGCCAGGCGCACTACAACGCGGCCAAGGCCGGCGTGCACCATCTGACCCGGTCGCTCGCCGCGGAGTGGGCGCCGCGCGGCGTGCGGGTCAACAGCGTGGCACCCGGCTATATCGACACGAACATGTCCGGCGCCGGACTGCGCACCGAGAGCCTGTCTCGGATCTGGCTGGAGAACACGCCGATGGCGCGCGCAGGTACGGCCGACGAGATCGCGTCGGTGGTGCTGTTCCTGGCCAGCGACGCGTCGAGCCTGCTCACCGGCTCGGTGATCGTCGCCGATGCCGGCTATTGTATCTGGTGATCTGGAGGAACCCGCGATGAGCCGCATGGACGTCAAGCTCGACAACATCCGCAAGGGCCGCTACCGGCGCTCGGACTTCATGATCGCCGACGCGAAGGACGCCGACATGGGCAGCGGCGTCTGCTGCGGCGGCCCGACCTTTGATGCGGACGGGAGCAGGACGGGGTTCCGCACGCGCCGCGCCTTCCTCGACCAGATCAAGGCGATCGTCGAGCAGGACATCGTCGACATCATGCTGGTCTCGGCCTCCAACCTGGAACGTCTGCAGGCCGAACGGGTGTTTGCCGGCAGCGACGTGCAGACGGCGATCCGCGCCAACGAGACCACCGACATTTGGGCCGGGCTGCGCGGCGGCCACTACGCCAGGCAGCGCTCGCGCCCGCACCGCTCGGCCTCCATCCCGCGCCTGACGGGTGCGCGGCCGAACGCCGGCACCGATCTCGGCCTCTACTCGATGACCTTCAACAACGACCTCGACGACGACCTGCGCACTCTCGAGGAATTCTGCGCCTTCCGCGAGGAAGCCTCGCTGCACGGCTTCCGCTATTTCCTCGAGGTGTTCCACCCGAACGCGCCGGTCGGGCTGGAGCCGGCCGACATCCCGCGCTTCATGAACGACCATATCGTGCGCTGCCTCGCCGGCGTGATGGAGGCGGACCGGCCGCTGTTCCTCAAGATCCCGTTCAACGGACCCGAGGCGATGGAGGAGCTCGCCGGCTATGACGACAGCCTGATCGTCGGCGTGCTCGGCGGCGGAGCCGGCACCGCGCGCGACACGTTCGAACTGCTCGTCCAGTCGGAACGGCATGGCGGCCGCCTCGCCTTGTTCGGCCGCAAGATCAACCTTGCGGAATCACCGCTGTCGATGGTGACGCTGATGCGCCAGGTGGTGGACGGCACGGTCTCGCCAGCCGAGGCGGTGCGCGCCTATCACGGCGAGCTGCAGCGCCAGTCGCTACGCCCGTTCCGCTCGCTCGAGGACGATTCGCAGGTGACGGAGGCGCCGCTGAAACGCGGCGCCTGATCGCGCTGCCGGCAGCGCCGCTCGCCCCGGACCCCGACGCGGGCGGGCTGCCGGCAGGCACCTATGGAGAGCGGCCGCCGGGCGCTGCCTGCAGGCCGTAACCGGGACCGTACTCCTGCGACAGCACGGGCGCGGACGGGACGCAGGCGAAACTGGAGGCACTGCCCGTCGGGCCGCCGCGATAGGCGGCATGCGACGGATAGGCGCAGAGCGGACGCTGGAATGCGATGCCCTGGGCCGGATCGTCATTCGTGTAGCGTGTGGCGACGATCCGGGCGGGCGCCGGGCCATGCTCGACCCAGGCGATCAGTGCGCCCAGCGCGTCGTCGGAGGCAGCCAGCGCCCGGGGCGGCAGGGGCTGGAACTCGCCACCGAACGCGTTCGCCCCCGGGCCACCGTCGCAATGCCACATGCCCGGCGCCATGAACAGGCGCAGCGAGGAGTCGATCAAGCCCGGATGGAATGCCGCCACCGCGTTGACGTAGTCGATCGACGCGGCGCTCGGAATCAGCGGGTCCGAATAGCCCTGGTACATCAGGATCTTTCCGCCGTGCCTGGCGAAAGCGTCGAGATCGGTGCTGTTGGCGTTGAGCGCGTCGGCGAAGGTCTCGCGCCCGACCGTGGCATCGTCGATGGCCCTGACCTCCCGGCTGTCCACGACGATGTTTCCGTTTTTGTTGAGGAACAGCGTCTGCCAGTCCCAGTTCGCCCCCAGCGCCCAGTACATCAGGCTGTCGAAGGGAGGTTCGGTGAGCAGCAATTGCCAGGACAGGCCGAGATTGCCGATCCCACCGTTGGCGGCACTCGGCGGGACCGGCTCCTCGCTGCCGGGTGTGCCACCAGGATAGACGCGCGACCCCGTCTCGTCGCGGGCGCCGTCGTAATATTCCTCGAACACCTTCGCCTGGTTTGCAGACAGGCACGTGCAGGAGGCCGCATTCGGATCCGTGCAGTTCGCCTCGGGCGGCACGCCACGGCAGATCAGGCGTTGCAGGTCGGGATGGCAGGCATAGGGAAGCTGGAGATAGTCGTCGCCCGGCAAGCCGCCATCGTGGCCGGCGCACTGGTCGAGGACGGCCCCATGCACGAGCGCCAGCGCCGCGGTACTGATCGTCGCATCGGGCAGGAGACGCGACGCCGCAAAGGCGATTGTCGCACCGACATGATCGTGCGTGCGGTTGTAGGCCGGAGCCCCGGCCAGGATGCCGTCGTAATCGTCCGGGAAGCGCTGCGCTTCCATGAGCGCGTTCTGGCCACCGGTCGAGCACCCGGCGAAGAAGCTGTCGCGCGGCGGCCGGCGGTAGAAGGCGTCGGTCGCCTGGCGTCCGACGACGCTTTCCAGATGCATCGCGCGCGAGCCGAAATCCTTGATCGACGCGGGGTGCCCGAAAAGACCGCCGGCCACGCCGCCGAGATTCTCCTTGCTGCCGCAGAACAGGGAGTTGCAGTGGTAGAGAATCCCGGTCCCTTCATCAGTGTTGGCGACCGCAAATCCCTCGCCGAGCCTCTGGGCCATGCTTGAATATTCGAGCGATCCCGCGAAGCCGCCATTGCCGATGCCGAGCAGCCGTCCGTTCCAGCCGTCGGTCGGAAGCCACGCCTCGATCGCGATCGCCGAATAGCTCGGGTTCGCGTCGGAGGAAACGACGAGTGCCACCCGGCAGAAGGGGCGCAGTCCGGTTATCGGCGTCGTGGTGCCGGGCGGCGTGAACGAGCCGCCCGTGACGAGCTGGGTCTGCAGGCTCACGACGATGGCCCGGCCATCGAGCGGAAAGTTCGCTTGTGTCAGATCATCGCAGGACGTGGCGTGTGCCGCGCCACTGGACGCGAGGGCAAGCACGGCCATGGCCGCGAGCCAGGTTATTCGCATGCGGGAGAACATCGTTTCCTCCACCTTGATTGCTTGATCGTTGCCGCCGGCGCGCGACGTGGGGGCTGCCCGGATCGGGCGTGCCACGGTCGGCTGCCGCCGGTGGGCGGATAGCGGGCCCCGGCCAAGGCTCGTGTGGTGCAGGAGTGTCTGGTTCCAGACACGTTGGCGTCGCCCGCTTGCGTTTTATTGTTCGGCACGGGCTTCGCCCGCTCTCCCGCCCGGACTGTGCGCCCGCCCTCCGGCCTTGGTCAATGTCACTCATTCTCTTGTGAATGAGCGAACTCGCCCTGCCTGTGTTGTTCACACACCCGATAGTGAGCGTTGACCGCCTGGCTCGTCTCGTGCAGAGTGCAGGTGGCCGGCAGCAAGATCGGCGGCACTGCAGTCAGCAAGACTGCAGCTGGAAGCTTGGGAGACGGCCCCGCGTGACCACGGTTGCGACCTCGCTCCACTTGTCCGGGCGACTTCCATGAGGCAGGCCGTCATCGTCAGCACGGCCCGGACCGGGATCGGCCGGGCCTATCGCGGCAGCCTGAACGCGACACGCTCACCCACGATGACCGGCCACGTGCTGGGACATGCCATCGCACGCGCCCGGGTCGGTGCCGGCGAGATCGAGGATGTCGTTCTCGGGACCGCGCTGCCCGCAGGCACCGCCGGGATGAACCTGGCGCGCCAGGCGGTCTTTGCCGCCGGCATCCCGTCCTGCGTGCCGGCCCAGACCATGGATCGCCAGTGCGCGTCCGGCCTGATGGCAATCGCCACGGCCGCGAAGCAGATCGTCGTGGACGGGATGGAGATTGTGGCAGCCGGTGGCCAGGAGAACATATCGGCCGTACAGGATGCGTATGTCCGCTGGGTCAACGCTGACGCCGATGCGAACGTGGTCGCGCGCGTGCCTCACGCCTACATGCCCATGCTCGACACCGCCGAGTTCGTCGCCCGCCGCTACGGCGTGGACCGGCCCGCGGCGGATCGATACGCGCTGCAATCGCAGCAGCGGGTGGCGCAGGCCCAGGCCAAGGGGCTGTTCGACGACGAGATCGTGCCGTTCTCGACGACGATGGTGGTCAGGAACAGGGACAGCGGTGACAGTGTCGAGCACGAGGTGACGCTCGACCGCGACGAGGGCAACCGGCCGCAGACAACTCTCGAGGCGCTGGGCGCCCTGGCCGCGGTCCGGCCGGACGGCGTGGTGACAGCAGGCAATGCGAGCCAGCTTTCCGACGGCGCGTCGGCCTGCATCCTGATGGAGTCAGGCCTGGCGGAGCGGCGGGGCCTGCAGCCGCTGGGTGCCTATCGCGGCATGCTGGTCACCGGCTGTGCGCCCGAGGAGATGGGCATCGGTCCGGTGCATGCCATACCGAGGCTGCTGGCCCGCCACGGGTTGCGCGTTGCGGACATCGGACTGTGGGAGCTGAACGAGGCGTTCGCCGTGCAGGTGCTGTACTGCCGCGATCACCTCGGCATCGATCCGGACATCTGCAACGTCAATGGCGGCGGCATCTCCATCGGCCATCCCTACGGCATGACCGGCGCGCGCATGGTTGGCCACGCGCTGATCGAGGGCCGACGGCGCGGAGTCCGGCACGTGGTCGTCTCGATGTGCGTGGGCGGCGGGATGGGTGCGGCGGCGTTGTTCGAGGTGAACCGGTGACCCGCCTGCCCTGCCCGGCGGGAGGTGTCGCGACGCCTGCCGCGACCGACGGCACGATGCAGACCTTCGCCCTGACGCTCGACAAGTTCCTCGAGCACGCGGCGAAGTGGCATGCCGGAGCCGAGGTGGTGACGGCGCGCGCGGACGGCGCGGCGGACCGGCAATGCTATGCCGCGGTGCGGACGCGGGCGCGGCGCGTCTCGGCGCTTCTCGCGGCACGGGGCGTCTGCGCCGGCGAGCGGGTCGCGACACTCGCCTGGAATAGCCGCGCCCATCTCGAGGCCTGGTACGGCATCATGGGGATGGGTTCGGTATGCCACACCCTGAACCCGCGCCTCGCGCCAGCCCAGCTTGCCTCGCAGCTCCAGCAATCAGCGGCCCGGCTCCTGATCGCGAGTGCCGATCTGGCGCCGCTGGTCGAGGCGATCACCGCCCACCCGACGGTGCTGGGCGGGATCCTGTTCATCGACGGCGTGCCGGACGCGGCCCGGACGCGCGCCGGCGTCCCGGCGCAGCTCCTGGAAACCGCACTCGCGACGGCAGGCGACGAGGCCGCCGGCGACGCTGTCGTCTGGGGCGGTTTCCCGGAGACCGCACCCTCGGCGCTGTGCTTCACCTCCGGCACCACGGGCGCTCCGAAAGGGGTGACCTACACCCACCGCTCCTCCTACCTGCACACGCTGCACATGCTGCCGCCGGACGCTATGGGCATCACCGCCAGCGATGCCGTGCTCGCGGTCGTGCCGATGTTCCACGCCAACGGCTGGGGACTGCCCTTCGTGGTGCCGGCAGTCGGTGGCAAGCTGGTGCTGCCCGGCCGCCGCGCGGACGGGGCCAGCCTCGCTGCCCTGATCCGCTCGGAGGAGGTCACCGTCGCCGCCGGGGTGTCGACCGTGTGGCTGGGGCTGGCGGAGCATCTGGAGGCGAGCGGCCAGGACTTGCCCACCCTCACCCGCGTGCTCGTCGGCGGCGCCCCGCTGGCACCGGCGCTGATGGAGCGGCTCGAGCGCCAGCTTGGCGTGACGGTGCAGACCAGCTGGGGCATGACCGAGCTGTCGCCCACCGGCACCATGTCGCCGCCCAGCCAGCCGGGGCGCCGTGCCTCGGCTTCCGGCCGGCCGTCGGTGGGCGTCGACCTGCTGCTGACCGACGCGCACGGGCGGCCGTTGCCGGAACAGCGTGGCGCGGAGGGTTATCTGCGCGTCCGCGGCGCCTCGGTGGTCGAGCGCTATTTCGGTCATGCGGCGCCTGCGACGGATGCCGGGGGCTGGCTCGACACCGGCGACCTGGCGCGGATCGAGCCCGACGGAAGCCTGCTCATCACCGGACGCGCCAAGGACCTGATCAAGTCCGGCGGTGAATGGATCAACCCCGCCGAGATCGAGGCGATCGTCGGTGCACTGCCCCAGGTCTCGCTCGCAGCGGTCATCGGCAGGCCCGATCCGAAATGGGGCGAGCGGCCGATCCTGCTGGTCGAGACCCGGCGCGACCAGCCGATCAGTGACCAGGAGTTGCTGGCACCCCTACGCGGGCGCGTCGCGTCGTGGTGCATCCCGGATACGGTGGTACGCGTGCCAAGCATGCCGGTAGCGCCGACCGGCAAGATCGATAAGATGCGGCTCAGAACGGAGTATGGTCGGCCATGAGCCACGTGGGACCGACGCCGGAGCTCCAGACTGGATCGATGTCGGAAGATCTGCGGTTGCCCTCGAAGGGACGGATGCCAAGGTCCAGGCCGGGCAAGGCGGAACGGCCGAGCAAGGCGGAACGGCGGGCCGAGATGACGGAGCAGATCCTCGACACGGCGGAGGATCTCTTCTCGCGGCACGGGCTCTACGGTGTCACGCTCAAGGATGTCGCCAGATCCATCGGCGTGCATCACACGCTGATCAACTACTATTTCGAGGACAAGAAGGCCCTGTTCGACGCGGTGTTCGCGCGCCGGGCGCACGTCACCACCGAGCGCCGCATGCGCGCACTCGACGAGTACGAGGCGGCGGCCGGCAAAAAGCCGACGGTCGGCGGCGCACTCAGCGCCTTTCTCGACACCGATCTCGACCTCTATATCGAGGGCGGCGACGGCTGGCGGAATTATGCCGCTCTGGGTGCGCAGGTCGCCAACACTCCCCAGTGGGGGGCGGCCCTGATGGATGAGCATTTCGATCCGGTCGTCCTGCGGCTGATCGGGATCCTCAAGCGGGCACTGCCGGACTGCGCCGAGGAGGACATCTTCTGGAGCTACCATTTCGTGACCGGAGCGCTGATGCTGACGCTGGCGCGCACCGGGCGGATCGACAAGCTGTCCGGCGGGTTGTGCAAGTCCGATGATTTCCTGGCGGTGAAGGAGCGCATGACGACCTTCATGACCGCTGGCTTCATGGCGATCTGCGTGCGCGCCGCACCCGCCGGCGGCCCAGCTTCCGGTCCGCCCGGCCGGCGCAAGAAAAGCTCGAAGGCGACGCACAGATAAACCGGCCGTCTGCTCGTCGATCACGATCGCCCGTCGCTGAGCTGGCGATCCGGACCATCGATCCAGATCCAGGCGTCCAGCTCGAAGGAATTGCAGCGGTGCAAGCGCGAATTCAATTCAAGGACCGGACCGCGATCGTGACCGGCGCCGGCGGCGGTCTGGGGCGGGCCCATGCCCTCGCCCTGGCAGGACTGGGCGCCAGGGTGGTCGTCAACGATGTGGACGAGGCGGCGGCCCGGCAGGTCGCCGGCGAGATCACGGCGGCCGGCGGCGAGGCGATCGGCATCGGCGCCTCGGTCGTCGACGAGCAGCAGGTGGCCGCCATGGTGCAACGCGCCCTGTCGGCATGGGGACGCATCGACATCCTGGTCAACAACGCCGGCATCCTGCGCGACAGGAGCTTCGCCAAGATGGACCTGGCCGATTTCCGCCCGGTCGTCGAGGTCCACCTCATGGGTGCGTTCATCTGCACCAAGGCCGTCTGGGACGTCATGCGCCGCCAGGGCTACGGGCGGGTGGTCATGACCACCTCTTCATCCGGTCTCTACGGCAATTTTGGGCAGGCGAACTATGCCGCGGCCAAGATGGCGCTGGTCGGGCTGATGCAGACCCTGGCGGTCGAGGGGGCGAAATACGACATCCGCGTCAATTGTCTGGCACCCACCGCCGCTACCCAGATGACCGGGAACGTGCTTTCGAGCGACGCTCTCGCGCGGCTCGCGCCCGAATTCGTCAGCCCGGGCCTCGTCGCCCTGGTCGGCGAGGCCGCGCCGACCCGAGCCATCCTGTGCGGCGGCGCCGGCCATTTCGAACGCGCCAACATCACGCTGACCAGAGGCGCCCATGTCGGCGGCGGTCCGGGCGCGGCCGGGCGGGTCATGGCGCTCTGGGACGCGATCGCGGACCGCGCCGGCGAGATGGTGCCCGATTACGGCTTCGCACAGGCGGAACACGAACTCGCCAGCACGGGAGGCGAGACGCCCGACATACTCGCCAGCCCGCGGGCCGCTGCACCGCAGAGCTGATTGCTGAAGCGGCTGTCATCAGCCCCGCGACGAAGACAAAGGAAAACTCACCAGCTCCACACCACAACCAGGCCGACCGACAGAAAAACAAGATGGCCGGCTGCGACACGTCCGACATGAGACCCATGCTACCGGACTCCGCAGCCGAGCCAGAACAAGGAGGATACGGATGAAACGGGCATTGGCTTCGGCAGCACTCGGGCTGTCCATGTTCGGCGCCATGGCGGCGCCGTCGGCGGCTGCGGGTACGCTCAAGATCGGCTATGTCGATCCGCTTTCCGGGGGAGGTGCGAGCATCGGGCAGATGGGACTGAACGAGCTCAACTTCATCGCCGAGCGGATCAACGCCAAGGGCGGCGTGATGGGCAAGACGGTCAAGATCATCGGCTACGACAACCAGCTCAACCCGCAGGTCAGCCTTGTCCAGGTCCAGAAGGCGATCGATGACGGCGTGAGGATCATCACTCAGGGCAACGGATCCTCGGTCGGCTCCGCCATCGAGAAGTTCGTCACCCGGTACAACGCGCGCAACCCCGGCGACGAAGTCGTCTACCTGAACTATGGAGCGATCGACCCGGCGCTCACCAACCAGAACTGCAGCTACTGGCACTTCAGCTTCGATGCGAACTCGGACATCAAGATGGAGGCGCTCACCAACTTCATGAAGGGCCGTCGCGATATCAAGAAGGTCTACCTGATCGACCAGGATTACTCGTTCGGCCATTCCGTTGCCGAGGCGGCGGCACGCATGCTCAAGGTCAAGCGGCCGGATATCCAGATCGTCGGCGACGAGTTCCACCCGCTGCTCAAGGTGACCGATTTCTCGCCCTACATCGCAAAGATCAAGGCATCCGGCGCCGACACGGTGATCACCAGCGACTGGGGCCAGGATTTCGCCCTGATGATCAAGGCTGCCGGCGAGGCCGGGCTGAAGGTCGGCTGGTACACCTACTATGCCGGCTTCGGCGGCGGCCCGACGGCGATCAAGCAGGCCAACCTGGCCGACGACGTGTTCCAGATCAACGAAGGTTTCGACAATCTCGACCACCCTCCGGCGCGCGCGTTCATCAGCGCCTATGTCGGCCGCTTCAAGGCAAACCAGAGCTTCTGGCCGCGCCTGGTGAATGAGACGGGCATGCTGTTCGAGGCCATCGACGAGGCGCGCTCCACCGATCCCTCGAAGTTCGTGCCGAAGCTGGAGGGCATGCATTACGCAACCTTCTCCAGCGGGGGAGAGGGCTTCATGCGCAAGACCGATCACCAGTTCTTCCAGCCGCTGTTCATCTCGGTTTTCGGCCCGCTAGGCCCCAATCAGCCTTTTGCCGAGGAGAACACCGGCTGGGGTTGGAAGGAGGTGGCCAAGATCCCTGTCGCCGACACGATCCTGCCGACGAGTTGCAAGATGAAGCGCCCGGGCTGACGGCGCACCGGGAGGCGGGGTCGTGCTCGAGATCATCTTCATATCAACCCTGAACGGCGTGCTCTACGGCATGCTGCTGTTCCTGATGGCCAGTGGCCTGACCGTCATCTTCAGCATGATGGGAGTGCTCAACTTCGCGCACGCCAGCTTCTACATGCTCGGCGCCTTCTTCGGCTTCGAGATCAGCCGTTATGTCGGCTACTGGCCGGGCCTGCTGCTGGCGCCGCCGGCGGTAGGCCTGATCGGCATGGCGGTCGAGCGCTATGGTCTGCGGCGCGTCCACCGCCACGGCCATGTCGCCGAGCTGCTGTTCACCTTCGGCCTGACCTTCGTCATCCAGGAGTTGGTCGAGATGATCTGGGGCAAGCTGCCGGTTAACTACGCCGTGCCGCGCCTGCTCGATTTCTCCGCCTTCACGGTGTTCTCGACGACCTATCCCGCCTTCAAGCTCTTCGGCCTGCTGATCTCGGTCGCGATCTTCGCGGCATTGTTTCTCATCCTGAGGCGCTCACGCGTCGGCCTGATTGTCCAGGCGTCGCTGACCCACCCCGAGATGGTGGGCATGCTCGGCCACAATGTCGATCGCATCTTCATGCTCGTCTTCGGTGTCGGGGCGGGACTGGCGGCGGTGGCCGGCGTCATCGCCGGCCCGGCCCTGGTGACGCAATCCAACATGGCGGCACTGCTCGGCCCAATCCTCTTTGTCGTCGTTGTCGTCGGCGGCCTCGGATCGCTCGCCGGGGCGTTCGCGGCGTCGCTGCTGATCGGCCTGCTACAGACCTTCGCGGTCGCCTCGAACGCGTCGCTCGCGAGCCTGTTCGGGCAGGTGGGTGGCCTGGCGGGCTCGGGATCATCGCTCGCCGACATCTGGAACGTCACGGTGGCGCAGGTGGCACCGATCCTTCCCTACCTGCTCCTCGTCCTGGTCCTCATCTTCAGGCCGCGCGGCCTGATGGGAACGCGTGACACATGAGCGACACCCGCCCGGTCCCGTTGATGGTGCGGGTGCGTGCCTCCGGCCAGCGCAGGGTCGCCGCGCACGGCGTCTGGATCGGCGCGATCGTCATGCTCGCCGTCCTGCCATACGTCTTCAGTTCCAGATTGTCCCTGACCACCCTGTGCCTGATGGGGATCATGGTCATCTTCGCTCTGTCCTACAATATGCTCCTGGGGCAGACGGGGCTGCTCTCCTTCGGTCACGCGGTCTTCTTCGGCATGGGCGGCTTCTTCGCCGTCCACGCCATGAATGCGGTCGAGGCGTGGGGCGTGCCGCTGCCGCTGGTCGTCATCCCGATCGCGGGCGGCGCGGCCGGGCTGCTGTTCGGCCTGGTGTTCGGCGCCATCATCACACGCCGTTCCGGGACGGCGTTCGCGATGATCACCCTGGGCGTTGCCGAACTGGTATCCTCGGGTGCGCTCATCCTGCGCACCTTCTTCGGCGGCGAAGCGGGGATCAGCACGGACCGCACGGCGCTGGTCCATCCGTTCGGCATCAGTTTCGGCCCTCAGTTCCAGCTCTACTACCTCGTCGCCGGATGGTGCCTGCTGTCGGTCGGCGGGATGTATGCCCTGACCCGGACACCGTTCGGCCGGATGTGCAACGCCGTGCGGGACAATCCGGAGCGGGTGCTGTTCATCGGCTACGACACGCAGCGGGTCCGCTTCATTGCCTTCAGCCTGTCGGGCCTGTTTGCCGGCATCGCCGGCGCGCTCGTGGCGATCGATTTCGAGCTGATGAGCTCCTCGCAGCTCGGCGTGGAGCAGTCCGGCACCGTGATCCTCGCCACCTTCATCGGCGGTGTCGGGGAGTTCGCCGGGCCGATCATCGGCGCGGTCCTGGTCACCTACCTGCAGGTGACGCTGCGCGACCTCACCGATGCCTGGCAGCTCTATTTCGGCTTGTTGTTCATCTTCATGGTCATGTTCGCGCCCGACGGGATCGCCGGCGCTCTGGCGCGCCAGCGTCCTGTGCTGCAGGCCGGGCAGCTGCATCGGGTCGCGCCCTATTACGTCGCGGCATCGCTGCCGGCGCTCGTCGCTGTGGTCGGGCTCAGCATGGTCATCGAGATGGCAGATCAGCTCACCGTGCATGCGGCGGATGGGCCGAGGATGATGTTCTGCTACGTGCCGGTCAGCGCCGATGCGCCACTCGCCTGGGCGGTCGCTGGCCTGCTGCTCGCCGGCGGGACCTGGGTGTTCCTGCGCGCAGCACAGCGGGCGAAGGACGCCTATGACGAGGCGCTCTCGACGGCGCATCCGCGAAGAGTGCTCCCGTGAGCGGCGCCCGACCGGCAACTGCGCTCGAGCTGTGCGGCCTGCGCAAACGCTTCGGCGCGCTGGAGATCATCCGCGGCGTGGACCTCGCGGTGCCGACGGGCGAGCGTCACGCGGTGATCGGGCCGAACGGCGCAGGGAAATCCACGCTGTTCCACCTGATCAGCGGACGGATCCGGCCGAGCACGGGGCTCGTCCGGCTGCGCGGCGAGGATGTCACGGGGATGGCGCCGCAGCTGATCAACCGGCGGGGGCTGTCGCGCAGCTTCCAGGTCACGAACATCTTTCCCCATCTCAGCGTCTGGGAGAACGTGCGCTGCGCAACCCTCTGGGCGACGGGCTACCGCTACTGCTTCTGGCGCAATGTCGAACGGCTCGCCGATGCAAGACAGCGCACGGAGGAGATACTGGACCAGATCAATCTTCTCGACCGCGCACGGATGCAGGCCGGCCTGCTGACCTATGCCGAGCAGCGGGCACTCGACATCGGGCTGACGATCGCCGGCAACGCCGATCTGCTGCTGCTCGACGAGCCGACGGCAGGCATGAGTCATGCCGAGACCGAACGCGCGGTGGCGCTGATACGCCGCGTCAGCGAGGGGCGGACCTTGCTGATGATCGAGCACGACATGGGCGTGGTGTTCGATCTCGCAGACCGGATCTCGGTGCTGGTCTACGGCCAGGTCATCGCCTCGGACACGCCGGAGCGGGTCAAGGCGGACGATGCCGTGCAGCGGGCCTATCTCGGCACCGAGGTGCCCTGAATGCTCGAGGTGCGCGACCTGCATGCCTATTACGGCAAGAGCCACGTCCTGCAGGGCGTCGATCTCGATGTGGGCGAGCGGGAGATCGTCAGCATCCTCGGCCGCAACGGCGTCGGCCGCTCGACGACCCTGAAGGCGATCATGGGCAATCCCAGCCCGCGAGGCGCGATCCGCTTCCGCGACCAGGAGATCGCCGGACTCAAGCCGCACCAGATCGCCCGGCTCGGCATCGGCTACGTGCCCGAGGAACGGGCCATCTTCCCCGCGCTGACCGTGGCGCAGAACCTGCTGCTCGGGATCAAGCCCGGGGCCGCTCCGCGGCGCTGGAGCCTGGAGGAGACCTGGCAGCTGTTCCCGCGCCTGCACGAGCGCGCCGGAGCCCCGGCCGGAGCCCTGTCCGGCGGGGAGCAGCAGATGCTGACCATCTGCCGCACGCTCATGGGAGATCCAGACCTCATCATGATCGACGAGCCGACCGAGGGTCTCGCGCCGCAGATGGTCGAACGCATCAGCGAACTGCTGCAGGAGATCGCGAGCCGCGGCATCTCCATCCTGCTGGTCGAGCAACGCCTCGTCATCGCGCTGCGCATTTCGCGGCACGTCTATGTCATGGGCCATGGTCGCGTCGTCTTCCGCGGCACTCCGGCCGACCTCCAGGCCGACGATGCGGTTCGTCGCGCGTGGCTCGAAGTCTGACGGGCACGCGCGCCCCGTTTGGGCGCCCGCGCGGGAGCAAGCAGGGGCTTGCGCAAATGTGATCGCAGGAGCCCGGCCAATCCACGCCCCGGGCAGACGTTAGATGGAAAAACTGACAACCGTTCAGGAGATCCGTCCATGGCCGACAGAGAGCACAGGATTCCGGGGCCGGACCATCCGCTCCACATCACACCCAACCCGAGCGAGATCCGCGTCCTGGCCGGCGATCTGTTGATTGCCGAGACCCGCGCGGCCCTGACACTGAGCGAGGCCGCCTATCCACCCGTGAACTACATCCCGCGCGGAGATGTCGACATGCGCCACCTGCGCCGCAGCGCCACGGTCACCTGGTGCCCATACAAGGGCGAATGCAGCTACTACACGATCGAGGTCGCCGGCGCGGCGCCGCTGACCGACGCCGTGTGGAGCTACGAAGCGCCATTCGACGCGGCGGCCGGGATCAAGGACCACCTCGCCTTCTACACCGACAAGGTGCGGGTGGTGGAAACGGCTGCCTGAGGCTGTCTCGCGCACCGGGTGGAAGGGGATGCGCCGGCGTGCTCAAGCGCGCGCGCACTCCTGGAGCACCTCATTGCCGTCCAATGTCGCGAGATAACGCGCTGTCGGACGGGTCAGCGGCAGGGTACCCCATTCCGCCGCAGTCATCAGGCGGGCCGCGATGATCTCGCGGCCGTCGAGGCGCAGCGCCGGCAGCCGGTCGAGCCGCAGTGCGAAGAGATGCACCTCGTCGCGCCT
>Ga0080006_1142092_pt1 | contig 25385 bp, 37 predicted proteins | sample RS3BMetagenome_FD_69209 | JGI IMG/M metagenome (GOLD analysis project Ga0080006, IMG submission 69209) | Ferric oxide microbial mat and aquatic microbial communities from Rainbow Spring, Yellowstone National Park, USA - RS3B (SPADES... ...
CTGTACCCATCAATCGCGTAGGTGAGGGCCGCGCCACTGTCGTAGGCCGCCGCGAGGTACCCCCGCGCGGTGGAGTCGCCGGCCTCGGCGGTCCAGGTGTTGCTGGCGTGGCTGTAGGCGGTGACGGTGGAGAAGTAGCTGGTGCCGTTGTACCCATCGATGGCGTAGGTGAGGGCCGCGCCACTGTCGTAGGCCGCCGCGAGGAGCTCCCGGGCGGTCGTGTCGCTGGCTTCGATTATCCAGTAATTGCCGTTTTCCACTAGGATACTGCTGTAGTACCCTGCTGCACCCGTCACACGGCCGGGCTGTCCCCCGAAGTTGTGGGAGATAGCACCCTGGTTCGGCATGGTGCCCGAGACCCCCACCCCTGCTGCCGCCGAGGAGAAGGTATACCCCGTCAGGACATCCGCCGCCGTCGCGGTCCCGACAACTTGGCCCTGGCCCTGGCCCTGGGGCGGCGCGAAGGGGAAGCTCATGCGGATCGCTCCTTACTGGTGCGGCGTGAACCAGACGGTGAACACGTTGAGCGTCACCGCCGCACTGACCTCGAAATCCACCACATCGCCCTGTTTCACGGGGATCGAAAAGGCGTACTCCGCCGTCGCGGCCAGGGCCGCGTCGCCGTTCAGGGCGTTGTAGCTCGGACTCGCCGCACTGGCATTGTGGCTGACCGTGAGCGTCGCAGCGGCGCTGAGGGCCACCGCCACATTGACGGTGCCATGGGCCGGGACCGTGTAATGGGCGGCGGGCGACCCGTAGGTCAGCAGAATGGGCGTCGTGGCCGCTGCGGCCGTGCCGGGGGCGACCGTATCCGCGAGGACCAAGCCTGCCGTCACAGGGACGCTCGGGACGCCGTTCACGGTGGGAACCGCCGTCCCGCCCACCTGGGTCAGGTTCTGGGGCCACGCACTCGTCCCCGCCGCCCCTTGATTCGCGGTCACGGTCCCGCTCACAGTTTGGGTGGTCGGGAAGTTCCCAACATCGACGGTCGGGGTCCCCTCGACGGTCACCGGGACGCTCGGCACGCCGCCGACCGAGGGTACCGCCTGGCCACCCACCTCCGCGATGTTCTCGGGCGCGGTGACCTCGACCCGGAGGGGCCGGAAAATAATGAGTTGGTCCCCCGGTGCCAGCGCATACGGCACCGGATCATTGACGGTGACGGTCGTAACGGGCGGCGGGCCCTGGGTCGTCGTCACACTCTGAATGGTGGTGGAGACGCCCAGGTTCAAGCCGTTCTGGCCCAGGACCGGGGTCTGGTTGATCCAAAAGAGCACCCGGGCCCCGACGAAGTTCGCCGCGTCGGACGCCAGCACCAGCGGTACGACGGCGTTGGCCGGGTTGCTGTTCGTGGTCCCAATGACCACGGTGAAGCTCGTCGCCCCCGCGGCGGCCGCCGCCTGGACCACCCACCGCGATTCCAAGACATTGGCGGTGTTGGTCAGGAGATCGGCCAGTTCGGTGGCGGTCACCGGCGTCACGACACCCCCACCCCCTCCGTCGTCGAGACGGCCGCCGCGGCGGCCGCCAGCCGGTCCAGGATGACCGGCAGGGCCTGCCGGTAGATGGGCCGGTAGACGTTCTGCCACAGGGCCTCATCGACCAACAACCAGGTCACGCTGATGCTGACCTCCACCGTGAAGGGGAGACCGTTGGTGATCAGGGCGGTGAAGTTGGACAGGATTTCGTGACTGCTGAGGACCAGCCGATTAATCAGAAAGTCCCGCGTCACCGGCAGCGGCCCCGCCGAGACCACCAAATTGCCCTCCGGCCCCGGCACCCCGTAGTTGGCGACCCCTTGGATCAGAATGGCCGCGCTATGCCGGGAGAACTCCCCGGCGGCCCCCGACATGCCCAGGGCCACCTTCTGGGCGGGCACCTGATAGGTCACGGGGTAATCGACCGCGCCGGGGTTCACCACCGCCGTCTGCCGCACTTCGCTCAGGATCGCGTCCCGGAAGCCCGTGGCGCCCAGGATCTCGTTGAACGCCAGCAGGCTTCCGGGCAGCACGAAGACGGTCGGCACGTCCAGCAGGGTCGGCGTGCCGGCGGGTGGGCAGGTGACAGCCGTGACGGACTCGGCCATCAGAGCACCACTCCCGCCCGGATCTGGTTGTACTGCGCCACCACCTGTTGCTCGGCCAGCGTCTTGTTCGGCTTTGCCCGCAGCGCGTGGATGTCGGTGTTGCCCACAATGATGTCGAGCAACGCCGTCAGCCGGACCCGGTAGTACTCAATCCGCACGGTGACGTTATTGGTGGCCGTCGCCGCGACCAGGTGCGGCTGCCACGACTTGGCCGCCGTAACCCAGACATCCCACGGCTGGTTGAGCCCCGGCGCGTTGTCGAGCAGCATGGTCACCAGGCCCTGCTGCCCGTCCCGGTCCAAGGTGAGCTGCACCAAGTTCCCGACGCTCCCGGACGGCACGGCCGCGGCAATCCGGTGGAGGACCAGGACCGTCCCCGCCGGGGCCGAGATGCGCGGCGGGTTCAAGACTTCCGTGCCCACCGTCGTCACCGTGGTCCAGACCTCTTCCGACACGATGGCCCGCCGCCAGATCCGGTCCAGCATCTCCGTGAGGCTCATCGGCCGCACGGTGGTCTGGGTCAGTTGGTAGAGGGTCACCAGGTCCGCGTCCTCGGAGCCGGGGGGCACCGGCAGGCCTCGCACCAACCGGTCCGCCGTCGTGAGCTGCTTGACGGCCACGGCGTAGTTGGCTTGGTACGGACTGGTCAGGGCCGCCGTAGTGTTGTTGACCCATTGCAGCCCGAGCTTACTGGTGGACCGGACCCCATCCCCCGGCGCGGTGAACACCGGTTGCAGCCCGCCGGGCCAGGCGGCGGTGTACTGCGTGACGGTGTTGGCCGGGCCCTGGATCCGGAGCCACACGTTCGCGTTCGTGTTCGTCGTCGCGATGTCGCTCAGGATCGCCAGCCGGTCCGGCACATGCTCCGCCAGTTCCTCGACCAGAAACAGGTTCTCCTCGCCCGGGGGCAGGGCCTGGTCGAGCGCCGTGTAGGGCAGCTTCTCGTACCAGTTCCGGTAGAGCGTCGGCTGGTTGGCCTGGAACGCGCTGGCCTCGCTCGCAATCGCCATGCGCCGGCCCTCCTAAGGGCCGGCCGGGCCCTTAGAGGGCGCCGGCCGGCGTGTACGTGACGAGAATCAAGGACTCGTTCGCCGGGGCCGCCGAGAAGGTGATCGTCTGCGCCGGATTGTCCGGCGTCCCCGTGAACTCAACCTGCCCCGCCGCGGGCGTCGTGCTGACCACGGTGTACTCCGTGGCGGCAAAGGACGTAGACCCGCCCTGAACCACCACGACCTTATCGACCGAGGCCGCCGGGGACCGAAGCGTGAAGCTCGTCGCGGTCCCATTGGCGACAAAGACATCGGGCGACCCCTTGATGGGCACTGCAACAGGCATCCCCGCGCCTCCTTACTTGACAATCTCGGTGCCGCCGAGGGCCAAGGTGATGAGGTTCGCGGCAAACCCGGTCGCCCCGGGGATCCCTTCGACCGTCACCGCCAACGCCCAGTTGACGTTTTGCACCACGGTATCGAGCAGTTCATCCGCCCCCGGCAACGGCAGGAGAGATCCGTCGGTCGCCACCTGAGGCGCCGCGGCCCCCCACTGGAACCGGTTGCGGTGCCCCTCGACCCGCACCCCATGCGCGTGCATGTTGGGCAGCATGGTCCGATTGTCGTTGTCCCACCAGCCGTAGTTGAGCACCGCCTCCGCCGCCGCCCCGTCGGTCAAAGACGGGTCGAAGTCCAGCCCCACGTCGGTGGGGATGAACGCATTGCGCGTGCCCTTGTACGCAAACCCGAGATCGTGCCGCGGATTGAGGACATTGTTCGGCTGGCCGCCCACCGCGTTCAGGTTGCTGTACACATAGGGGGCCGTTGCCTGGATGGCCTGCTGGTTCGCCGCCACCGTGAGCTTCCGGTAGATCTGCACGCCGCCCGCCTGCGCCAGCCCGCCCGGGAGCTGCCCGATGGTGGTGCTGGTCAGCGTCGTCGTGAGCTGATGCACACCGCTGACCGTCCCGCTCGGTTCGCGGGTGATGCTGAACGCGCCATTGTACAACGCCTGGAACTTCAGCAGATCCGGGTCCTCCCACATATCCGCCAGCAGCCAGATCCGGAGCGGCCGGATGGGGGTCCCGTTCTGGCCCCAGCCCGCCTTGCTCTTGATGAGGAGCGTCAGCGGCTCCTGGCTGGGGATTTTCGGCCCGGTGATCTGGAGCGGCAGGTTGGCGATGCGGTTGCCCTTCGCGAGTTGGTTGTAGGCCCACCGCATCGACCGCGCCAGCGGCTTGTGGCGTTCCGGCCCGCCGTACACCCGGTCCCGCCGCGGCAGCATGATCTGCTGGTAGCCGGCGGTCAGGACGAGGCGCGAGACCTCCTGCTGGCCGATCTGGAACCGCACTTGCGCGTCCGGCACCGTGCCGTTGGCGTCGATGGGGTACTCGAACACGACGTCATAGAGATCGACCCCGTAGCCCGGCGGAGCCAGCAGGGTGTTGCTCGGCGCGTAGACCACCGTGACGGTCCCGTTGCCCCCGTTGGTGTTCGACCCGGACGGGTTGTTCGTGATTTCCACGTTGTTCGGGACGATGCTGGACACCTCAATGATGGCCCACACGTCCGCCTTGCTCACATAGTCCAAAAACCGCAAGCTCGAAGCCATCCTCGGACCCTCCTCACTTGCGCGGGCCGCCTAGTCGAGGCCCAACCCGCCCGACACAACCTCCGTCTGCCACTGGCCCAGGGCCGCATTCCCATAGGGGTCTGCGCCGGTCACGCCGACGTCCTGCGGGGCGCCGCCCCAGCCGCCCACCTGGTAGCCCGTCGTCGTTCCGGTTCCCGACCCGGATCCGGATCCCGTGGCGACCGGCGTGCTCGTAAACCGCCCGTCCAGGTACGTCTTGACGAGCAGCGCCGCGGCGCCCGCCACGGCCCCGTCCATGATGCCGGCCATCGGGCGGCTCATGCGGTTGCCGAAGAACAGGTCCGCCAGGATGACGCTCCCCTCGACCGCTTCCTCGTTCGAGATGTGGTACTTCGCCAACGCCGCCACCTGGCCGCGCTGCCGCACCAGATACGCCAAGACGCCCATGCCTGCCCCGCCCAGATACATGTCGGTGTCGATGTCCAGTTGGCCTAGCCAGGCCATCCGTGGTCCCCTCCTTCGATGGGCTCGAATGCTCCGGCCGCATACACCGCCGGCGGGTCAACCTGGACTGCCCAGCGGCCATACCGGCCGACCGCGTGCCCGGTCACCTGGGATCGCGGGCCTATGACGAGGTAGACGGCCGCCCCGGTCGTCACGCCGAACGCCATGTCCTGGATCACGCCGGGCCGGGCGTTGGCCGCCATCACGAATCCCAGGAACAGCTCGCCCAGCAGCCACCCGGTCGCCTGACTGCCCCGCGTCTCGTTCCAGAGCGCCGTCGCAATCGCGGTGCCGACCACGGTCGCCGCATTCATGACGCCGGTCAGCCCGGCGGGGACCAAGGCCCGGCTCAGGGGGACAGACTGGATGGTTCCCCCTTTTTGCATCGAGCCGGACTTTTTGGCCGCCATCGCCATCGCCTCGGCCGGGAGCATACCGGCTTCCGGGATTTCGTGCAGACGCTTCGGCGGCTACCCGGCCGCGATGTGGATCGTCGTGCCGTAGGCGGCCCGGGCGGCCGCCGGGTCCAGTAGCCACGTCCGCTGGTCGTTGAAGCGGAAGAAGGGCCGGTAGTGCGGGTGTTCCGGGATCCACCACCCCGGCGGCGGGGGCGGGTTGATGGTCGTGTCCAGCGCCATCAAGCGCCCGCGGATCCGCACAGTCGTCCAGGCATGGAGGAACCGCCGGGTCGGGGTGGTGAACCAGCCGACGCTCACCACCACCTGATCAGGCGGCAGCAGGTGGCGCAGGATGGACGTGAGGAGAATGGCCGTATCCTTGCAGTCGCCGACCCCATCACGCAGGGTTTCGGAGGGGTACTCCCAATAGTCGGGCTGGACGTAGCGGAACAGCGGCGACCGGCCCCCCCGGCCCACGGGCCGCCAATAGGCCTGCTCGACATGCAGGTCTTCCCATGCCGGGGCCCCGAACGGGTAGCGAATCGTGGTCGCCACCCAGGTCCACCAGCCGTGGACGGTGCGGGGCCCGTGGCGCCGCACCACCGCGTCCACCATCACCGTGTGGGGGCGCACAAACTCGCGCACGTCCAGCCACTCCGCGCCATACCGCCGCGCCAGGAGCACGCGCATGGTCACGGCCCGTATTCGCGGCGCACTTGTTCGTACCGCCCTCGAGCCTGGACCAGGTTGGCCGCCTCTCGGTAGACAAACGGCGCGACCACCAGGCCCGCCAGCGTCAGCCCGCCCACCAGCCACACCCAGTCGGGAATGCCGAGGAACGACGCCGGCGGGGCGTTCGGACTCGCGGTCCCAGCCGTGACCTTGCCCAGCGTCCAGGGCGCCTGCTGCAACCGCTGCACGATGAGGTAGATCGCCAACAGCGCCGCGATAATCACGATGCCCCAGATGAGCGCGGGCAGGAACGGCTGGCCCTTCCGCCATTGCAGGATGAGCTGGCTCCCGTTGGCGTAGGCAATCGCCGACGCCCCAGCCCAGGCCTGGACCGGCTCCCCGTTGAGGCGGAGCTGGCCCTGTTGCCATTGGGTGTTCAGTTGTTGGGCCACCTGGCCGGCATTGGCGAAGTTGTCGATGACCAGTTGCAGCGGCGTCCCTTCCGGCTGGGCCGCCTCGGCCTGCACGAGGTCCGGGTTCATGGCCTGTTGGACATCTTGTACGGTAACCGACGTGGAGAGCGGCACGGATCCCGTCAGCACGGGGCCCGCCTGGCCGCTGTCCAAAATCGTGACCACGACCGCCATGGGCATCCCCTCGCCCGTAGTTTAGCGGCGGGCCCCGGCCGCCAGCAGACGCTCCCGGAGGCCGCCCACGACCGCGTCGAACCACTCCTCATGGGCCCACAGCAGCACGCCCAGGTCTCCCTGCGCCACCAACGCCTGGAGCAGGGCGGTGGTGTCCGCCGGTTGCCAGGCCTCCAACGCCCGCCAATCGTCGACGGTCAGCACTAGGGGTGCCAAATGCAGCAGGAGGCCCCAACGCCGTTCCAGCACGGCGAGAAACGTAGTGGGGGGCACCTGCACGCCCTCGCGGATGGCCTGCGGGCCCAGGGCCTGGAGGCCCTGGATCAGCAGGTCGGCCAGATGGCGTGTCACGCCGGGGCGGCCTCCTCCGCCGACGGGGCGGGGGCCGGCGCCGCCGGAGCCTCGGGGACCTGCTGCTTGCCGCAGTAGGGGCACAGCCGTGGCACCTTGCCGTTGGGCCGGACGATGATTTCACCCCCGCAGTCCGAACACCGTAGCAGGGCAAGACGCGGGGGCGTCGGCGCGGCGGGCGCGGGCGCCTCCGGGGGGGCCGGCGCGGGAGCGGTCAGGCCAAAGGCGGGGGCCGCGGATCCGGGGCCCCGATTCGCCAAGACGGTCCGCACCGCCTCCAGCCCCTGCTGTTGCAGGGCCTCCCGGCGCTGGAGCTCGGCCATGCGGAAGTCCCATTCCCGGCGGCGGTCCTCGATTTCCTGGTCGATTTGCCGGAGCTTCAGTTCCTGCTCGAAGGTCAGGCCGCTGCTGGGGACGAGGCCGCGGGCCATCTGCTGGAGTTCTTGAAAGCGCCGCAATTCGTCGGCGGAGTCAGGGCGTTGCATCATCGCGTCCAAGAATTTCCGGGCCAGCGACTCCATCAGGTCGTCGCCCCGGCCGCCCTTGCCGAGCTTATCGACCATTTCCTTCATGAAATCCCGGTTGGTGCGCTCCATGTGTTCGATGGTCTCGCGCATCAGCCGCATGGCCTCCGTGAGCTGCGAGGACTCGGCCTTGCCGTCGTCGCGCCGAAACATGTTGTCCAGGGCGGCCTTCACGACCAGCTCTTCCACCGTGCTGCGCCCGCCCTTGCGGGCCGCCGCCTCGTCGTCGTCTGCCAGCTTCGCCAGCAGCCGATCCATGACCTTTTTCTGCAGGTCCGCCAAAATGCTGGTTGCCGTCTGATCCGCCACCGGTACGCCTCCTCCCAGCGGCATATGCGCTAAATTGACCCCGGCCAGTCTCACAGCGCCGCCTCCTCCTCCGCGCTCGCGGCCAACCGGGCGGCCAGGTCATGCGCCCGAGCCGCGACCATGTCCAGCGCCGTTTCAATCCGGTCGGCGATGTCCTCCGGGCTGACCGGCGGGATCACCGCCTGGGGCCCGCGCGGCAGGCTCAAGCTGCCCTGCGCGATCCGCACCATGCGGTCCATGATTTCGCTCTGCGCGTCAATGCCGAGGAGCTGGGCATAGCGGTGCCGGCCCCAGTCCTCGAGGCTGTCCGAGATAAACTCGCCCATGTCGGCATCCGTGTCCGTGTAGGCGCCCCCGTCGTCTTTCGTGGCGTAGGGCTTGAGCACCGACACCCAAAACCACACCTTGGGATGCAGGCGGATCCGGGCCAGCGGCACAATCCCTTCGAGGTTGGACCGGGCCGCCTTTTTGGCCCCCTCCCCCCCCGTCCCGCCGGAGGATCCTGCCGTGTCTTTGGCTGTGGCTCGGCGTTCCGCCGCCGCGTCTTCCTCAATATAGCCGCCCGCTATCGCGGCCTTAAGCTTGGGACCGGCAACCAGGAGCTCGGCATCGTCCTCGGGGCCCCGGTACAAGCCGAGAATCTTGTGCCCGCCGCCCTCCGCTTGGTTCGCATGGAGTTGGTGCGCGCGGATGGTGCGGAGGCCTTCTCCGTCGCCGATCTCGACGGCGCGTTCGCCGCAACTACAGCGCCATTCCACGGGCCGCCGCCCCCTTTCCAGGGACCCTAGGCTCCCGCGATGCGGACCGGATAGCCCCGACCGTCGGCCTGTCGGTCCGGGTCCAGTCCATCGACTCAGTCCACGGAAGTCCATCCGGAGTCCCCGCGCAAAGTCCAGGGGCAGTATAAAGCCCGGCGCCGGAGCGTGCAGACGCTTCGGGGCCGGGCGTCGGGACGGGGGGCAGGCTAGGGCGCGGGCGGGTGATCCGCCAGCCACGCGGTAAACGTCTCCCGCAAGTCCGTCAACCGGTCGAGTTCGACCAACCAACGATGGCGTTCCTCGGGGGTGATGCCGACCATATCCGCCATGAGGACGGCGGACACCAGGCGCTGTTGGTCGTCGATCAGGCGGACAATCTCCGCGGCCGTCGTCGGCGGCATCGCCATCCGCGGGGCCTCCTGAATCGGGGTATCGGCGCGGAGGGGTGCCGGATCCTTCTGAGTCGGTCTCGGCGTGTCGTGGACCGCATAGACCGGATGGGGATGCGGCGTGATGAGGGTCAGCCAGCCCCGGTCCCGAAGCCGGCCCAAGGACTGGTCGGCGGTTCGCCACGTCACCCGCAGCACGCGGGCCAGATGGCTCACGCCGAAATAGTAGAGGCCCGTTGCCGTGGCGTAGAGCCGGCACACCGTCCAGGCGGCCTTATCGGTCGCCGAGAGACCGCCATCGCCATATACCTGTTGCAAGGCCGTCAGCCAATCCGCGTTGCCGGCAGACACCGGGCGCTACACCCCCGCCCCCTGACGGGCCCACGCTTGGATCTTGGTCACCTGCTGCGTCAAGGTGGCGAGCTGCTGCTGGAGGGCCGCAATGTCGGCCGCCAACCGCCCCGTGTCGGAACCGGACGGGGCCGCCGGATCCGCAGCAGGCCGGGCCACGCTCGCCATCGGGAGCCCGCCCAGGTAGTCCGGATGCACCACGTCCAGATCCACGGGCCACCCCGCTAGCATGATGTCTAACCGGACCTGCACCACCTGGTAGCCGCGCGTCGCCACGTTCGGGACCGCACTGGCGGATCGCCAGTAATGCTCGGTAGAGAGGTTTTGATAGAGGATCAGAGGAGACACAATGTACGGTTGCCCCGCGCCGACGTACACCCCATCGGTGAGTCCCGCATCCCGGATCGCTTGGCTCCACGTGTTGATCCAATTGGCCCATTCTGCCAGGGTCACGGTATTCGGCCACGCCTCCGAGTCCAGCCAGAGCGTGCCGCCAAACCCGACCTTTTGCGCCTCCTGGACGGCCAGGGCGGCCCGGGCCCGGGCCGCGGATTCGCCCCCGGACCACGCCGCCGGGTCGTAGCCCTGGAACAACATGACCTCCAGTCCATTATCCAAGGCGACCTGATAATCCGTATCCCACCCAGGCGTCATGCAGTCCACAATGACCCCGACGACCGGCCCCCACTGCGGTTGCCCGTGGGCCAGCGCCCGATACCATTCGGCCGGCCGGCCGGGATTCCGAAAGTCTACCCAAAAGCCCGCCCGAGCCCGATCTATCACCGCCGCCATATCCGATTCCCCCTCGGGTGACATCACTGACCTCTCCCACGCCGCCCATGACCCCCGCCGTCCAGCCCCACCAGAACGCCGCGCGCGTCATGGCCCGTCCGCACCACGCGCCACGTCGTGCGGGGCCTCGTCCGCCGGTTCATTCACTTCCAGCAGCCAGCGCCGCCTGTCGGAGGCGGGCATCGGCTCGTCCCGCAGGATGTACACCCGCCGACCCCCTTCGCGGTCATCGGTCATGTCCGTCAGGTATGCGGCGAGCTCTTCCAAGGTCCCCACCCAGACCACGAATCGCGTCCGCCGGGGCCGCATCCACGCCGGCAAGTCCGGCGCCGTGCCTGCGCGGGAGACTACCGCCTCTGTCACCGCCGCCCCCGGTTGCGCCCCGGTCAGCAGCCCGACGCCGAGCCGCTGCAGCACGTCGGCTGTGCTATCCAACGTCCAACCCCGCTCGGTCAGGCAATCGGCGCAAATGCCGACGCGGGGCAAACTGACCACCAAGTCCTCATTTTCGCGGTGGCAGCCTACACACAACGTCTGGGGCAGATCCGCCATCCTCTGTCATCCCCTTTCGCGGCGGCACCACGCCTGCCATGTCGCCTCGATGCCCCACCCCAATGCCTGCGCCGCGATCCCCGGCCACAGGAGCAGGTTCACCACCCAGCCCCGGCCGGTCTCCGTTGTCCACACGGGCCACCCGTGACGGGCCCGAGCGGCCAGGCCCGTCACCAACAGCCCATGGACGACCCCCAGGGCCAGGTAGAGGATTATGCCCCCCGCCCACACCGGCCGCTCACAGCCAGACGCGGGCGTTCCAACGCCATCGCGTCGAGCACCCGCAGTAGGGACACTCCGGGTAGCTGTCGGCCGCCAAGTGCCCCCGACTCATCCGGACCAGGACCCGTGTGCCGCAGTTCCCACAAACGGCCGGCAGGACGTAGGTCCCTCGGCCCTCCTCGCGGCATTTGGGGCAGGTCGCATCGACGACATCCTGTGCCACATCCCGACGCCACCACTCGGACTCAGCGCCGATCTTCATGGCGGTCCCTCCTCTCCCCGGCCGCCGTCGCAACCATTGCTTCCCCCTGGCCGGACCTCTGCGTCCCGGAACGTCGCATGACCCGTGCGGGACGGTTCGCGCATCCTATCCGTCCTATACCGCCGCGTAACGTTCCGCCCACCATTGCCGCCGCCGTGCTCTACCCACCAACACTAGACACCGCCGCCGCTCGTCTTGACGCACAATCCTCACCCTGGCCGTGCCATCCCGTCCCTTCCCTCGCGGTCCTGTGCCCACCATCACCCGCCATAGCGCAGCGACCCGTCCCATACCCCTGCCGTTCGTCGCCGTCGCGGAGGCGCATCGTACAGGACCCATACGGTTCCGGGCTCCGCCGAACCGGCACCATGCCCATCTGCCCGCGCACGCCTCATTGGCCGGCACAATCCTTCAGTGCACGCCTTCCTATCCCGGCACGGTTCTTTGCCGCACCATACCGTTGCGACCTCCTACCCGTGCATAACCCCACTGACCTTCGCCCCAGCCACGCCGCATCCGCTGGCCCCCCGCCCGCCCCACTCGCCAGCGCCCAACACGAGATCTCCGCCCAACGATGCTATCCAGCGCCGCAGCCAACCCCGCCAATCACTACCAGCGGACCAAACAAACCGGTACCGCTGCTTTGCGAGACTGCCCCGCCGCTCGCGTCCAACTGCCAGGCCTGACCTCGGCGCACTCGGCTAATCTACCCACCACCGCCTCTGTGCCCAACCAAGCTCTCCCCTAGCACCCTGTCCTCCGCCTCACCCGACCGTCGCCATCGCTGCCCAATGCAAAACCCACGCGCGTGCCGCGGCATTACCCATCTATACCCACGCAGACCTTGACCCTGGCCTCACCCAAATTGGCCTCACCAACGCCCTCACTACACACCATCGCACACCGCATCGCGGGAACCGCATGACCCTTGCGTCACCGCCCCTCGCGGCACGACGATACACGCTCCGCACCTGCACGAAACCGTCCGGCCCCCACCCACCCCGTCCTCGCGGACCCGGACGCCTTCATGGTGAACCCTCCTGTCCACAGCCGCATCGCATCCCTGATACGCATCACCGGGCCAACGTTCCAACCCAACCTGTCTGTGCCCCGGCAACCCGTCTATGCCACTGCCGACCCTTCCAGGGCCTGCACCCGGCTAGCCCATCCTAGACAGCGCCCGCTTCGCTATCCGACCATGCCCCCACAGCCGGCGCAACCAATCTTCTCCAATCCGAAACAACCCACTGCCGACACGCCCGAAGCAGACCCGGGACCGTCGCAATACGTCTCGAGCCCCAGCCATTGCAGGACAATCCCTCCCATCCTTTGCCCGCGCCTGACTCAGCCCATGCTGCTCCATCCATGACCAGGCCTATCCCTAGCGGCGCTGCCTCAACCGTACCTACACTAACTGCACGACACCGCTGGCCCCCCACCCGCCCCCATCGCCAACGCCCCATACTCCTCACGCCATCACGTGCAAGACCTTACCTGTCCGCATCCGCCTGCGCGTTCCTGTGCCCAACCGCCGCCTTGCGTCCCAAGCCTTGGCGCCCTCGCACGGCCCCAGACCCACCGCCCCCGCCGCCAACAAACCGTTACCTCCGCCTTGCGTCCCCAGGCCCAGCCATCGCGCACTACCAGGCCCTGGCCTCACAACACCGCCCGTACCCGCGCCAAAGCTCAACCATCCCCCACCAACCCTTCACCGACTACGCGCACGCCACCCTGCCAAAACAAGACAAACCAGGTCAACGCCCGCACGTACCGTTCCGTCCATGCATTCGCCCTGGGCGACACCTACACCGATCGACCACGGGGACGCCCCATGCCAATCCGCTCCCGTCCGACATCCTACCCAAGGCACTACCGACCCGTTGCCCATCATGCCCTCTCATCGCCATTGCCCTACGTTCTGTTTCCGCTCATCGCCGGGGCCTCGCTCTCCCGTCGCAAACCAACGGCCAGCACCCCTACGCCGCCCCCGTCATGTGCAACACCACCTCCGAACGGCCCCCTACAACCGCCCTGCCTTGCTGGAACGATCCGCACCTAGACCACCGCCTCGCGCGGTTACGCCATACCGCCCACGACACTGCACTATGCCTGCGCCCGCTGTCTACACTGTCAGATCCCACAGCAATCATTCCGTGCCTGCACCCTCGCCAAAGCCGCTGCGTATACCGCACCATACCCTTACGAAAAACGCCCGGCCCCCGCCCTCCCCGGTCGCAGCCACGACCCCGGGCACATGGAAGGGCTAGCTCAGCGGCTAGCCCCACCGCAACGGTTGAAACGCCGTCTCTGGTACGCCTTGGACCGGTTTGACATACCGCGGCGGCTTGTGGTCCTCTTCCGCCCACTCAATGACCTCATAGGTGCCCCACCCGGCCGTCCGCCACTGGCCGAGGCCGCGAACCTCGCCCCAGTCGAGCAGGTCACGCAGGAGCTCCCAGGTCAGTTGCGGGTCACGGTTCGGCAAGAGGCCCAACCAGAACGTGATGCGGCCCCCGGCGAGCACCGCATGGCTCTCGGCAATGGCGACCGTCTGGCCCTTGGCCGTCTGCGCCCGCAGCGGGCGGCGCACCGGCTCGGACAGGACACCCTCGATGTAGACGCGGCGCGGCAGCACAATTACGGCGTTCTCGATCTTCTTGCGGAGGGCACTCATGTTGTAGCTGCTCTTTGCCAGATTGCCCATTTCCTTCAGATGGCCGAGTACCTGGTAATTCCAGAGGAATGGCCCATGCTCGTCGCGAGCGAACGTGGTCAACTGCCGGGGGTGCTCCTCGGCGATGAAATCCTCATCGTCGGCGGCCGCCGCCGCATCCGCCTTGTTCCGTTCCCGCATGACCTCTTTGTTCAAGAACTCCGGATTCGCCTTGACAGCGGGGGCTATGACCTGGGCCTCTTCCGCGTGCTCGGCGGCGATGTCCTGCCCAGCGGCCAGGGCCTTACGCTCCTGCATGGGCCGGATCCAGTCCCGCCAAACCGCCGCCTCCTGAGGCGTCATGCCCAGCAGAGGTTCCGTGAATTCCAACGTGACACGCCGGTATTCGATTTTCAGGCCGCCGCCGTTGCCGGTGTCGGCGGTTTTCTTGGGGCGCGGCATACGCTTCTTCCCTCCTAATTCTGGGTGTCCGTCGAGTCCGACGCAGACGATGCGGTATCCGGCCACGGCACGTGGTAATACCCCGTCAGCCGAAATTCCCGGTGGGGGGCCGGCGTCGGGAAGGGATCGTCACTGAACACGTTCCGGGTCTGTTCCGTGATGAATCGCTCCCAGACGTACACCTGGACCCCCTCACAGCGGCCCGTGGCCTGGGCCTGTTCCAGCGTCTCCTTGACCACGCGGAGTAGATGCTCCGCGAGATTCCGGGCCTCCGGCGGAAAGTCGCCGGAGATCGTGACATCGACTTGGGTGCTCATCGTGTTCCTCCTTCTGCGTCGTCACGGGCCAGTAGATCCGTGACCGTCAGCGTGTTCATGCCCGCCTCCAGGGCGGCCCGAAGAATCTGCGTGATGGACCAATCCACCCCGGCGTCCAGCGCATGGAGACGCAGGGTGAAGGCCCGCTCATAAACCGCCGCGGGGATCCACAGACTCATGCGGCGACCCAATGAAGCCGGTAAGGGTCGGACGCGACTCATGGGGTCTCGCCTCCTCCATCGGCCGGTTCGTCCAGATGCTTCGGGGCCAACTCGCCCCCGATCCGCCGCTCGACCTGCACACTCATCGGTTCTGTCCTCCCTTTATCGCCGAGGCGATTCCTCAGCATGTCGCAGCAGTTCGGCCTGCCAGACGGCGGGCAACCAGACCGCCAGGGCCTCCAGGTCCTCCCACGGTACATCTTGCAGGCCTTTGAATTGGACCCGGGCCGACTCCAACTCGCCATTCACCCAGACCAGGTTGACGGTCATGCCATAGACCGGCTTACTGGGCAGACTGTAGGCAATCGTGCGCGTTTCATAGGCCCGGCGTACTAACGGCTGGTCCTCTGTCGCCTCAGACATGTCATCACGCTCCTTCCAGGTCATCCCAGGGCACGGGGTGGTGCACGAGGCGGTCGATGCCCACCTCGAGCGCGGCGACCAGCACCTGGGTGATCGGCCAATCCACCCCCGCCGCCAGCGCCCGGATCCGTAGATCGAGCGCCTGCTGGTAGACGGCATCGGGGATGGGTACACTCATCCGGCGGGTGTTCGGCCGAGGCACCAAGCGTCGCCTCATCGGGCCGTCCCGCCTTTCGCCACCTGCATCGGCCGCCGCCGGGGGCGCCGGCCCAGCGGCACCCCTGGGGCCGACAGGGCCGGGAGGGGACCGAGAGGGTCCGGGTCCGGCTGTTGGGCCTGCAGCGCCAGCTCAATCCGGCCCACCCCGGTCGGCGAGGGGCGGACCCAATAGCCATGCTGCCGGACCAGCACCTGATCGTCGTCGGCCCACAGGATGCCGTTGCAGGCGTCCAGCAGAATCTTGAGCAGGTTGGTCGGGTCGCGCTTCCGCGTGTCCGGCCACCAGATCCACATGTCCACGTAGACCCACCACGCCGGGTCCGGGAGCGCCCAGCCGGTCTGCCGCCGCCAGTTCCAGGCCTCAACCGCGGCGGCTTGGGCCCATTCCCGCGCCTCCGCCGTGAGCATCCGGCGGCCATGGCCGGCATTGACGTACATGTGGTTGACCGAGGGCGGCGCATTTAATCGCAACCGGCTACTCATGCCCCGCCTCCACCCCGTCGTGGTGCGGCACCATCACCCACAGCACGGGTCGGCCACCCGGCGCCTGCCGCCCGACCTGAGCCACCGCGTGAATGATCCCGGGCCGATCCAGGCACGCACAGCGGGATCGAATCCAGCGCATCAGCCCCACCCGCTCGACCCGCCACGACGTCCGAACCCCCCGGCTGGGGCGGCGGGCCGTCAGCACGCGGCCCGCCAGGGGCCGGTCGTGGGGCACAAGGACCAGGGCATGGGTATCGCGATCCCACAGCACCACGAACCGTGGCGGATCAGTTTTCATGGCGGTCCCGACCGTGTCGGCAAAACTGATACCGGTGCGGCCAACATTGACCCATAGGGTCCCGGGATTCCGCGTGATCCGCCTGTCGTCCTCCACATACGCCTCCAGGCGGTCCAAGACCGCGCCATCCACCTTTTGCAACCATTCCGGCATGTTGGATCCCTCCTGAGGGGGGCGTGGGCGCAAGGCGGCCAGATCATGGCCCCCCTCGCCGTTCCGGGCCGCGCGTTGCACATGCGCCCGCAAAGTCTCGCCCGACGCGAACGCCTGGCCGCAGCGGCACAACCACACCACGTCACTCATGTGACCACTCCCACGTCATCTGGGGCCGGCGCGCCTGAAGCGCCGGATTGATCCACAGGCACTCGGTCCGGCAATACCGGGCGGCCTGTTTGGCCCCGGTACCCCGGGCGTGGGTCGCCCGCGTGCTGCCCGCCGCGAAGGCGACCGTCTGATAACGCTCCACCCGCCAGCCCGCCGCCGTCAAGGGCGCGTACACGGGATGGTCGTACCCGCTGAGCACCACGCCGCCGTGGATCCGCAGGAGGCGATCCACCAACTCGGCGTGATCGGCCAGCGTCAACTCATGCGTGTAGACCTTGGGCACGGTCCGGGTGTCCGGCACGTAAGGCGGGTCGCAGTAGAACACCGTCTGCGGGCTGTCGTACCGGTCCAGGATCGCGCGCCAATCGTCGCCCTCGACTTGGACCCGCTTGAACCGCTCATGGAATCGCGGCAACTCGGCCAGCGCCGACCGCCAGCGGTGCGTATGCAGGCTATGATCGCCCTGCGGCTGGACCCCGAAGCTCCACGACCCCTGCTCGATATGGCCGCTGAACGACTGCCGCACCGCCACGAACCATCGCCGGGCCTTCTCCACAGGGTCGGTCATGTGCCGCCACGTCCTCAGGCACCGGGCGAATTCCGCTCGGGCGTAAGGCGTCAGGTCGAGCCGGTGGATCAGGTCGGCAAAGAGCAGGGGATCGCGCAGGACCGTGTAGAACGTCACCAGGCCCTCATCCACGTCGTTGTAGACTTCCAGCGGGTGCGGCGGTTTTGCAAACAAGACCGCTGCCGATCCGCCGAAGACCTCCACGTAGGTCGTGAACGTAGGGGGACCGGGCAGCCAGGGCACGATGCGGTCCACCCAGTTTGCCTTGCCCCCGTACCAGTAGACGGGGGCCCCCACGCGGCTCATGTCGCGTCCTCCACGTAGCGGGCCAGCGCATCCCGTGCTTGGCAATAGCGTCGATACTCCCAGACGGTGATCAGCATGCACGCGCCCGCCAGTCCGGCCAGGCCGGCGATGAGGAGGCCATCGGACCATCGGGACACGTCAAGCCCCGCGTGCGCGACCTGGTGGATCAGCACGTCCAGGGCCGAGAGGCTGGTCCCGACGCCCATCCCGAACCAGTACCAGGTGCGGGCCACACCGTGGATGAGTCGGGTCGCCAGCCGCCCAGCAGCGAAGTCCTGTGGAAACACCACCTCACGCTTCATGGGTCGGCCCCCGATCCGGCAGGCCCAACCGCCCGGCACGATCCTGCCAGCGGTCCAGCAGCGCCCGCACGACACCTGGTCCTTCGGCAAGGGCTCCGCGACGGATATCGCGCTCGACAATCCCTTCCTGGACCGCGCGTTGGCGGGCCATGTCATAAAGCCGCAGGAATTGTCCCCGCACCACGTCCGCGTCGGCCGTGCATATCGCCTCCCAGCCGATGGCGTCCACTACCTGGCGCGTCACCGGTGACAGTAAGGACCGGGCCCCCTCCGGGTCGTAGTACCCGCACTGCCGCACCGCCTGGACGACCTCGCCCCACGCGGTATCCCCGTCGGGCACATCCGTTTGCAACTCGAACGCCGCCCGGCGAATCGCCCCCGGCATGGGCAACCACGCGCCTTCCTGCGTCTCCAGCACCCGGCGCAGGGCCGCCATGGCGACCGGCGCCGGGAGATCGTGCAGCAGGTCAAACCACACTTCGGCGGTCTCCGGCGTCACGCGGGCATTGGGTACGGCTGCTGTCAGGTATGCGATGAACTTGGCGAACTCCGTGCGCGTCATGGGTCGTCCTCCTCTGGCTCCTTAGGGCCGTAGTCCGCCAGCCACGTGCGAATCGCGTCCCAGGCGGCCGGCTCGTCCCGGGCCCGCGCCCCGGTCGGTTTGTCGGGCGGGGGATCAAGATACTCGCGCCATGGCTCGGTAGGACCCCAAAACGTGCTGGCGTGCTTGATGAACCGCTCCTCGCGCCCTTCCCGTCGGCAGTGGTCCGCGTAGTGACGCGCCGCCCGCTCAAGATCGGCGGGGGTGGCTCCTGCTCGGACACGGGCCCGCCACGCCCGATAGGCCGCCCCCTTGTCGGTATGGCGCGGATAGACCGCCCACGCGGTCTCGAAGGCCTCAGGATAGGTGCGGCGCCCCGCAGGGTCCGCGCGGAGCGCATTGAAAGAGGGCGGGGCATCCCCCGTTGGCATCGTCGCGCTCCCCCCCAGCGCCGCGCCATTCGCGCGGCGGTGGGGGGAAGAGTGATCGGTATTGCGGGGGTGTATCGCCTCGGAGCGATCAGAGCCGGGCCCCAGGTTCTCCTCTTCTCTCGTCTCTTCTCTACTCTGTTCTACTTCTAAACTAGTTGACCCATCGCTGCGCCATGCGTTCGCCATCTCTACGCCATCGCTTCGCAATGACTGCGGATCCTCTTCTGCATTCCTTCGCAATGACTGCGCCATTCCTGCGCTATCGCTGGGCAATGCCTGCGGATCCTCTTCCCCATGGCTTTGAGACGACTGCGCTCGCTTGAGCCGACGATTGGCCGGGATGCGGCTCTCGTACTCGTATTGGTGCTCCAGCCACCGCGGGATGCAAAACGTGCCGTCGTCCTCGACCGTGAGCAGGTCCAGGGCTTGCAGGTGCTTCAGCATCGTCTCGATGGCGGCGAGGTCTTCATCCGGCGCAATCCGCCGCCGGATGAGGGTGGGCGTGAAGCCCGGCAGGCGCCCGCCCTCCTCGGCCGCACTCGCGATGAGCCAGAGATTGACCAGCAGGCCTTGCTCGGCCAACGACAGATCCAGCCACTTCGGGTTGTCCGCCAGTCTGTCGTAGATCCGGAACCATCCGCGGTTGCGCGGCATGATGGGCAACGCCTCCGATCCACCGGATTAGACGAGAGCCGTCGGGGAGGGCGGGCCCGGATCCCTGAGGACCCGCAGCGAAATCACGCGGGCCATGGGGACCCATAGCACGGTCGTTTCGTCAAAGGCGTCGTCCTGCGGATCGGCCTGAGCGTCCAGCAGGACGCCGATCCACGTCTGGCCGTCCAGCCCGGGCAGGGAGGTAGGCACCGGGGTCAGCAACGGCGCGACCCGGACTTCCAGGGTGGCCCGTCCGCCCGGCCCTTGCACGACGACGGTCGGGGCAAGCGTGACGAACCGCACGAGGCACCGTCCGATGAGGCAATCCGGATGGGCGCCGCCCTTATCGATCCAGACCTCCCATACCGGCCAGGCCGTCGGGGACGTGTCGTGGAGATGCCGGTCAGGGACGGGATTCATGCACCGTCTCCTCCTCCTGGTCGGGGGGCGTGAGGAGCACCCCCATATCGGCGAGATAGGGACTGGGCGTCAGCGCGCGACCTTGGTAGAGGGCCGGGGCGGTGATCCACAGCAAGTCCCGGGCCCGGGTGACGGCCACATAGGCGAGCCGTCGTTCTTCCGCTAGATGGTCGGGGTGACCGAGACTCATCCGGTGGGGGAGCAGCCCCTGGGCCATGCCGATGACCACCACGCCGGCCCACTCCAGCCCCTTGGCCCGGTGGATGGTCGAACAGGTGACCCGATCCGCTGCCGGGTCGTCGTCGGTCGGCGTTGCCAACATCTGGTCCACGTGGCGGAGGAAGCTCGGCAAATCGCGGAACCCTGCCGCGGCCTGCTCCAGGGCGGTGATGTTGCCCAGCCGGTCGTCCAGGTCCGCGTCCGTATCGTCGCGCGTGAACCAGGCGTCGTAGTCGGTCACGTCCCGGACCAGGGCCAGCATGTCGGCGGGGCGCGTCAGATCGCCCAACTGCCCCCACAGATCCAGCAGCTCATCGAGGCCGGGGCGCTGGAACGGCTTGACGCGGGGCCGGAGCCGGCCCATGGCGAGGACGAGATCGCCGCCGCGCCCGGCTTCGGCCTGCACTTCCCGGACGAAGGCATGGCCTAAATAGCGGCTCGGCGCCATGACGGCCCGGCTGAACGCCTCGACATCCGTCGGGTCGTGCGTGACCCGCAGGTAGGCCAGCAGGTCTTGCACTTCCCGCCGCCGGTAGAACCCGGTGGCGCCGACGATGCGGTAGGGGATCTGCGCCCGCACCAGCGCCTCTTCCACGGCCCGGCTCTGGGCATTGGTCCGGTAGAGGACGGCCAACTCCCGCCACGGGAGGCCATCGGCCTGGGCGGCCTGGAGGAGCTGGACCACGGTCCCGGCCTCATCGCGTTCGTCATCGACGGGGAAGACCTGCAGGTGATGCGGGCCCGGTGGCCGGGCCGCCGTGACGGTCTTGGGGATCGGCCCCGGATCGGGCTGAATGACGCGGTTGCCGGTCTCGACGATGTAGGGCCGGCTCCGGTAGTTGGTGTCGAGAATGATGACCCGGCAGCCCGGCCACCGGTCCTTCAGCGTCACAAAATAGTCCGGCCGGGCGCCCTGGAAGCCCATGATGGCCTGCCAATTATCCCCCACCGCGAAGATATTGGGCGGGGTGCCGCCGGCCAGCAGATCGACCAGGGCCCATTGCGCGGTGTTGAGGTCTTGGGCCTCATCTACCAGAATCCACGGCCAGCGGGCCGCCCAGGCCGCCCGGTCGTCCCAGTGGTCCCGGAGCCAGACGACGGGCATGAGCAGCATATCGCCGAAATCCACCCAGCGGTCGCGGTCCTTGGCCGCTTCATACCGGCGGTAGAGCTCGTACCAGCGGTCCCCGTCCGGTTCGCCGTCGGCCATCTGGCGATAGTCGGCCACGGTGATGAGATCGGCCTTCCACCGTTGGAGGCGGGCCAGCGCCTGGGCGAGATCCACCTGCCAGTTTATGCCGAGGCGATTGGCGGCGGTCGGGGCGGCGAGAATATCCCGGACCAGGCGCTTTTGCTGGGCCGGCCCCAGCACCGCCCACCGCTGCCCCCGCCGAATCCACGTCTCACGCAGGATGAGATAGCCGACGCTATGTAGGGTGCTGATCGTCATCGCCTCGGCCGGCCCATCGCCAACGAGGTCCCGGACCCGGTCCTGCATCTCCCCGGCCGCCTTTTTGGTGAAGGTCACGGCGAGAATCTGCTCCGGCGGGACGCCGGCCTCGACGAGCCGTGCGATCCGCAGCGTCAGCACCGCCGTCTTCCCGCTGCCGGCCCCGGCGATGCAGAGACAAGGTCCGGTGCCGTGGGCGACGGCAGCCTGCTGGGCGGGGTTGAGTTGATCCACGCTAATCATGGGCCCCAGTCCTCGCCTGCGGTCGCCGTCCGGTCCAGGATCCGGTACAGGGCGTCAGCGATCCGCTTCAGGCTGTTCAGGGCCGTGGTCCCGGTGTCGTGCTCTGCGGCCTGGATCTTCCGCGGCGTCATTCTAACGACACCCCCGAGGCCAGGAGCCGGCGCAGGAGACGAATCCGGCGCTCGATGGCGGCGAGCTCGAAGACGGTCGCGTCCACGGCGTCGGGGTCCGTGACCTCGTTGAGCCGCGAGTGCGCCGCGGTCAACGCCCGATAGGCCGCCCGGAGATCCCGGACCAGGATCGTCCGGTCAGGGGGATTAGAACGGGAGTTCGGCCGGAAGCTCATCGTTGTCGCCTCCTTGGACGGGGACGCTGTCGGTCCTGAGGGAGTCAATGTCGTCCGTCAACTGGGCCGTCTGGGCCGGGGTCCATGGTCCCTGATGCTTACCGGCCCACAGCGTGTCCCACAGGGCGCGCAACACGTCGGGCGTGATGCCGCGTCGGATGGCGCCCGTTGCGGACTCCAGGATGCCCGCGCCTTGCACGAGCTCGGCGGGCGTCCACTCCTGGACCTTGCGGCCCCGGGCGATCCCGGAGAGTAGTAGGATCTGGATCTCGGCGGGCACGTTGGCCTCTTTGGCGGCGGCATAGGCCTCGGCAAAACGCCGCTTGGCCTCCTGCTCGGGCCGGTCGGGGCCCGATGAGGATCCGGGTGCAGGCGTAGCCCTGGGCTTGCTCGCCGCCTTCGTCCGCTCCTGTGCGGATGGCGAGGGCGGGGTATGGGCGTCGGTCGGTGGGTCCACCGTCTCGCCGGGGATCTCCGTGCCCTCGGTAAAATCCTCCACGTCCTGCGTAAAGATCCCCGAGCTTCGCGTCGCCGTCAGGACAGCATCCACCAGCGCCCGCTTCTTGGCCTGCTTGAGGATCGTGTTGCGGACCGCCCAGATGTCCTCGTTCGGCACGCGGTATTGGGTCACCCGACCGTGGCGGGTATTCACCGTCCGATGCGGCAGGGACGCCTTATCCATCCCGGGCGGCAGTTGGGACTCGAACACCCATCGCCACCGGTAGCGGCCCTCCCACGAATTGGCCTCGCCCAGCCCCTCACAGACAAGGAGATCTCCCCGCCGCCAGTACAGGCTGCACCGGATGGTGTAGGCAAAGAATGCTGGGGCGCCGTCTCCCTCCCGGTACTCCAGGATCTCGAAGCGCGGCGTGAGGCCGTACACGTCGCAGAGCTTTTCGGCCCCCGGCTTCAGCAGCGTCGGCTTGTCGGTGCCGGGGATTTTCCCGTAGTCTTCGCCTTCGCGCAGATACTGCTTGACGAAGGACTTGAGTTGTTCGATCCGTGCCAGCGTCTCGTCCGGCGAGACGACCTGGCTGATGGCGAGGGTCGGCAGGGCGCCGTCTTCATCGCTCATGGCCGCGCCCCCCTTGCGTCGGGGGTGGCCGCAGCGATGTCGTGGGACAGCGCCGCCCGGCACGGGTCGCAGATCCGCACCGTCCGGGATCCCCGCGTCATGGTGGACCCGGCGCCGGTGGGGACAGGTTGCCGGCACACGATGCACTGGTCCGCTACCCGCCGGATGAGGACGGCGTTGCCGTCCACGATGTCGTACACGACTTCCTCGCGGTCGGCCCAGCCCATGGCTTGGCGGAGGTCAAGGGGGATAAAGGCGTGCCCCCTGTGGACACGGTAGCCCCTCTTCACGGTATCGGCCCCCTAGCGTGCGGACTTGACGCCCAAGTGCACTCATGCTACACTATGCGCGTACACGTGGGTCGGAGCGAGTCGTCCGCTAACTAACCCCTCGCTCTGACTCTAACATATTCGGGGATCGCAGTCAAGCGTAAATTCTAGACCTGTTTTCGAGGCGTCCGACGTGACGCCTCGAACTGCGTTTTGAGGGGGTATGACGATGATTGCGGTTGGATGGTGCCGGGTCAGTACGCGGGAACAGGCCGGGCCGGAGCACTACTCGCTGGAGGCCCAGGCCGCCGCCATCCGCCGGTACTGCGCGGATCGTGGCTGGGTCGTCGCGGACATGCTGGACTATGTGGGATCGGGCGGGCATCACGCAGAGGCCCTGGCGGCGTTGCGGGGCCGGTTGGAAGCGGTGCAGGCGGATGTCCTCGTCGTGGCCGAGTTGGATCGGCTTGGGCGTGATCTGGTGCTCGTCCTCGGGTTCCTGGAAGACCTGACCCGGGCGGGCTATCGGTTCGCCTCGGTATCGGAACCGGACCTGGATCTGACGACGCCGGACGGAGAGCTGCGCCTCGCCATCCTGGGGACGTTCGCCCAATACTTCCGGCGGCAGCTTAGCCGGAAGGTGCGGGCCGGGCTCTTGCAGCGGTGGCGGGCCGGGCGGCGCAATGGGGGCCAAGCGCCCTACGGGTATGCCGCCGGGCCGGATGGCCGGTGGGCCATTGTCCCGGATGAGGCGGCCGTCGTGCGGCGTATTTTCGCCGAATATGCAGCCGGAGCGGGATATCGGCGGATCACGCGCGACTTGAACGGGGACGGGATCCCGACCAAAACGGGGCGGACGTGGAACAGCACGACCGTGAGCCGGATGTTGTCGAACCCGGTGTACGTCGGGGACCTCCGGTTCGGGGCCCGTCGCGTCCTGAAGGACCGCCAGGGCCGGTATCACGTCGAGCACCGGACGCCGAGCGTGGCGGCGGATACGCATCCGGCCATCATCGACCGGGATCTCTGGGAGGTCGTGCAGGCGCGGCGGGCCCAGCGGCGCGTGCTGGGGTTGCAGGGGCGGCCCACGCCGACCGTCCTCTCCGGCTTCCTCCGATGCGGGGACTGTGGGGGACCGATGCGCTATACGCGCTATCCGCACGCCGCGCGTCGCCCGCGCTGGGATTGCCGCCATCGCGTGGACCAGGGGACCTGCCGGGGCCCGTCGATTGCCGCCGACACGGCCGAGGCGCAGGTCCGCCAAGCCCTGCGGGATGAGGCCCAGGCTATCGAGCGGGGCGATCCGGAGGCGTTGGCGCGATGGGCCCAGGATCACGCCGCAGTCCGGGCTTGGGTCGCCCGCCAGGCCCGCCGGGAGATCGTGCTGGCCGACCGGGCGACCCGGCTGGCCCGGGCGGAAGAGGCGTATCTGGCCGGGGTCATGACGCTGGCTGAGTACGAGGCGGTGAAGACCCGCCTGGCCGCCGCGACCGATCCGGAGCCGTTTCCCGGATGGCCGGACGTCCAGGCGGCCGCCGCGGCGGCGTGCCGGGCGGCCCTCGATTGGCGCGACATCGAGGCAACCCGATCCCGTCTCCGCCGCGCTGGCCTGCTCGGTACCGTACGGGCGGGTCGGGTCGATGTGACCTGGGCCGCGCTAGTCGTCGGGGAGCCAGGTGCCGCTGCCGACCCCGGGCCGCACATGGAGATACCCCTCGGTGGTGCTGAGGCGGGCATGGCCTAAGGTCGCCTGGACGACGTGGATGGGCGCACCGCGGTCGAGCGCGTGCGAGGCGTGCGAGTTCCGGAGCCAGTGGG
>Ga0080006_1140626_pt1 | contig 25361 bp, 23 predicted proteins | sample RS3BMetagenome_FD_69209 | JGI IMG/M metagenome (GOLD analysis project Ga0080006, IMG submission 69209) | Ferric oxide microbial mat and aquatic microbial communities from Rainbow Spring, Yellowstone National Park, USA - RS3B (SPADES... ...
TCAGCACTCCGACCGAGACCAGGTCGGACAGCCGTCGGTCCGAATCAGGCTTCCTCCAACCACCACGGGGCACATCACCAAACTACACCAGTGTTGCTTAACTGAACGGTATTGGGGCTAGACCCGTGCCCGTCCTGCGCCTGTTCGGACCGGCCCGCACGAGTGCGGGAACGGGTCGCGCCGAGGTACCCGGGTCGTCGGTGGCGGAAGTCCTCGAGGGGGCGACGCGTCGCTTCGGACCGGCGTTCGCCGAGGTCGTCGCCATGTCCCGCCTCTGGGTGAACGGCGAGGCGACCGACCGTGATCGGACGCTCGACGACGAGGACGAGCTCGCCGTCATTCCCCCGGTGTCCGGAGGATGACGTCCCCGGCTCCCGAGGGGCGTCCGGGGTCCCGACTCACGCACGTCGACGACCACGGGCATGCGCACATGGTCGACATCACCGGGAAGGCGGTGACCCGGAGAGTGGCCGAGGCCAGGTGCACGGTCCGGACCTCGGGGGACGTCGCCGCCGTCCTGGACCATCCATCCGGAGGGCTCGATCTCGTCGAGACGGCACGGGTGGCGGGCGTCATGGTGGCCAAACGGACACCCACCCTCGTTCCACTGTGCCATCCGCTGCTGCTGGACGGCATCGAGGTGGAGGTGTCCGTCCTGCCCGACGGGTTCGCCGTACGTGCCGTCACGTCGGTGGCCGATCGCACGGGAGTGGAGATGGAGGCCCTGACCGCGTGCGCCGGCGCCGCGTTGGTGTTGGTCCAGGGACTGCTCGACGTGGACCCCGGCGCCTCGGTGGAGGATCTGACGCTGTGGCACAAGTCGGGTGGGCGATCGGGGGTGTGGGAGCGCCCGACCGGAGCCCCTCCGCCACCGATTCCTGAAGGTCTCAGGAGCGAGTCCATAGAAGTCGAGTAGCGGCAAATACACCAGGAACAGGCGTGCTGCACCAGTACGGCCGAGGTTTGTCTGGGTAAGATGGGGCATGGCACAGTACCGACCCGGTCAGTTGGCCGATCTGCTGGGCGTCAGCGTCGACACCGTCCGGCGCTGGTGCGACGAGGGTCGACTCGAGACGATCCGCACGGAGGGCGGGCACCGGCTCGTCGAAGGGGCGGAGCTCGCACGCTTCGTCCGTGACGAGGACCAGGCCTACGCACCCGAGCAGTTGCACGTCCAGTCCGCTCGGAACCGGATCAACGGCGTGGTCACCCGGGTCGAGCGGGACAAGCTCACGGCCATCATCGAACTGCGGGCCGGGAGGTTCCGCATCGTCTCCCTCCTGACGCGCGAGGCGGCCGATGCCCTCGCTCTCGAGGAGGGCGACCTCGCGAGCGCGGTCGTCAAGGCGACCGACGTGGTCATGGAGGTCGACCACCCATGAAGCGATCGGTCAACCGGACGATCGCCCTCGTGGCCGTGTCCGCCACGGCGGTGGTGGCCGCCGCCTGTTCCACGGCGACGGGCGCGCCCGCCACGCCGTCGGCCTCGGGTCCACAGCTGTCCGGATCGATCACCGTGTCCGCTGCAGCCTCGCTCACCGGGGCGTTCTCCGGACTGGCCACGACCTTCCGACACCTGCATCCGACGACGTCCGTCAACTTCAATTTCGGATCGTCGGGGGCGCTCGCCACCCAGATCGTCTCGGGCGCCCCGGTCGACGTCTTCGCGTCGGCGTCGCCGCTGGACATGGCCACCGTCCAGGCCTCCCACATGGTCTCCGGTACCCCGGTGACGTTCGCGCGCAACTGGCTGGAGATCGTGGTGAAGCCGGGCGATCCACTCGGGATCCACTCGTTGGCCGACCTGACGCACGCCAAGGTCGTCGCCATCTGCGTCGTCAGCGCACCGTGCGGCTCGACGACCCAGGAGGCGTTGCGGAGGGCCGGGGTGACCCTGGCGACGTCCAAGGTGTCGTTGGGTGCCGACGTGGATGCCACATTGGCCCAGGTCACCGCCGGTGACGCCGACGCGGCCATCGTCTACGTCACCAACGCGGCGACCGTCGGAGCCCAGGGGGAGGGCGTTCCCATCCCCCCGTCGCAGAACGTGGCCACCAGCTACCCGATCGCCGTCCTCACCACCACGTCGAACCGTTCGCTCGCCTCGGCGTGGGTCGCCTACGTGGTGGGTCCGATCGGTCAGGCGGCACTCCGCCGGGCGCACTTCCTACCGCCGGGCTGATCCGTGGGCGGATCCGCACGCCGGCGGCGCCGGCCTCCCCTGCCCCTCCTCGTCCCGGGCGTGGTCGCCGTGGGTCTGCTGGCGCTGCCCGTGGTCGGACTGCTCGTCCGGGTCTCGTGGTGGACGCTCGCATCCGATCTGACCTCGCCGGTGGCTCTGGACGCACTGCGTCTCTCGCTCGTCTGCTCGCTCTGGGCGACGGGGCTCTCGTTGCTACTGGGACTCCCGCTGGCCTGGCTGCTGGCGCGCACGGAGTTCCGCGGCAAGTCCGTGGTCCGGGCGATCACGGTGCTTCCCCTGGTGCTCCCGCCGGTGGTCGGCGGGGTGGCCCTCCTCCTGGCGTTCGGCCGGGACGGCATCCTCGGACGTCCGCTGTTCGACTGGTTCGGCATCCAGTTCACCTTCAGCACCGCAGGGGTCGTCCTCGCCGAGACATTCGTGGCCATGCCGTTCCTGATCGTCACGGTGGAAGCCGCACTGCAGGTGATGGACGCACGGTTCGAGGAGGTGTCGGCGTCACTGGGTGCCGGTCGCTGGGCGACCTTCCGTCTGGTGACCGCGCCGATGATCTGGTCGTCGCTGGTGGCAGGTGCGGCGCTCACCTGGGCCCGCGCCCTCGGTGAGTTCGGGGCCACCATCACCTTCGCGGGCAACATCCAGGGTCGTACCCAGACGCTTCCCCTCGCCGTCTACCTGGCCCTGGAGGGCGATGAGCGGGTAGCGGTGGCACTTTCGCTGCTCCTGCTGGTCGTCTCGTTGGCCGTGCTCGTGGCCCTGCGCGGTCGGTGGCTCGGAGCGTGGCGGACGTGAACCTCGTCGCCGATGTCGACGTCCGGCTCGACGGGTTCCACGAGGACCTCCACCTCGAGGTCGGGGAGGGCGAAGTGGTGGCGGTCCTGGGCCCGAACGGCGCGGGCAAGACGACGCTGCTGCGGGCACTGGCCGGCGTGAGGCCGCTCACGGCCGGCCGGATCGTCCTCGGCGGTCGCGTGCTCGACGATCCGGAACGCGGGGTCCTGGTCCCTCCCGACTCGCGTTCGTGCGGGCTGGTCTTCCAGGAGCACCTGCTCTTCCCCCACCTCGATGCTCTGGCGAACGTGGCCTTCGGGCCCCGCCGCCAGGGGGTGTCGCGGGCGGACGCGGCGGCCGTCGCCCGCGACTGGCTCGGCCGACTGGGGGTCGCCGATGTCGCCTACAAGCGACCGCGCCAACTGTCCGGGGGGGAGTCGCAGCGTGTCGCGCTCGCACGGGCGCTCGCCGTCGGGCCCCGGCTCCTCCTCCTCGACGAACCGATGGCGGCGCTCGACGTGTCCCAACGGCCGGTGGTGCGACGGATGCTCCGTGACCATGTGGGGGGATCGGGCATCTCGTGTGTGCTCGTGACCCACGACCCGCTCGACGCGACGGCACTGGCGGACACCCTGGTCCTGATCGACGGCGGGAGGGTGGTCCAACGGGGTACGCCGGCCCAGGTGGCCCGCAGGCCGGCCTCGCGGTGGGTGGCGCAGATGATGGGTGTCAATCTCCTGACCGGTCAGGTGCGTGACCAACGGCTCGACCTCGGTGCCGCCCTCACCCTCCCGGTGCCGGGGGCTCCCGACGGCGAGGCGCGTGCGGTCGTCGCTCTCCGCGATGTCGTCGTCTCACCGGTCGAACCCGCGGCGCGGCCGGTCGCGCCCCAGGGCACGCCGCGGGCCACGCGGTGGTCGACCCGGGTCCTGACCGTGCAGCCGATCGGTGACCGCACCGTGCTGGGACTCGAGTACCCGGTGGGTCTGCAGGCCGACGTTCCTGCCGAGCGGGCGGGCGGTCACCGATGGGTCGAGGGGATGACCGTCCGGGCGTCGGTCGATCCTGGCGACATCGAGCTGTTCGACTCGTCAGCCGATTGACGGCTCGAACGGGGTCGCCGTGGCCGTGTTGGAACTCGTGGACGCGGAGCATCCCCCGCTGCGTCTCCTCGCCGGGAACCGGGCCTTCGATATTGCGCACGCCGTCGACGCGCCGCGGCTCACCGCGTGGGACGCCGGGGAACGGGCGTCGCGCGGGGCCGGGAAGGCCTGACGGCCCGGCCGCCGTGACCCGGCCGCCGGGCTACCGGACGCTGAGCGGGGAACGGATGAAGAGGACCGTGTTCCCCGTGTGCACCGAGCGCGAGACCACGCAGACCTCGTGGGCCACCGGAGGAACGGTGAATCGTAGGGCGGCGGTGGCGGGGAGGTCGAACGGCTGGTCCACGGGTGCCCGGCCGGTCGGCGGGGCGGCGGTACCGGTGACGCCCTGGACGGGGTGACTCACCCGGGTGTCGTGGACCCCACACGTGACCTCGACGAGTCCCGAGCTCGTCAGGCCGTCGAGGCCGCTACCCACCAGCAGGGTGGTCACCACCTCGCCGGTGCTGGCCGAGCCGGTGCTCAGCTGGAGCCGGATGCCGTCGGTGGGCGGCCCCGTACGGGGCGCCGGCGCCGCCGCCGCCGACCCGCAGGCTGCGGTCGCCACGGCCGCCAGGGCGACCACCGCGAGGCCCCAGCGGCGGCCCCGGGGGCGTGACGCGTCGATTCGGTCGTCGTCCTGGTCACCCATCGGGTCACGGTACCGTCCACGTCCTCCGGACCGAACGCAGACCGGCTCCGGTGGCATTCCACCAGCACCGTTCGCACGCGGCGGGCACCGTGATGGTGACCTTCGGTGGGACCGTCGGCCGAGTGTCTCCGATCCCGGACGGGACGGGCTAGGCGCCGACCTCCGCCATGGCCACGTCGCCGACGTCGGCCAGGCCCTCCTCGGCGTCCTCCGCGAACGACTGGTGCACCTCGGACTGGCCGGACCCCCGCATCCACGAGAACACGGCACCGATGAAGCACAGCACGGCCGCCAGGCTGAACGCCAGGCGCAGGCCCTTGCCGAAGGGCCCCGCGATCAGATTCGGGAAGAAGCTGCGTCCGGTCAGGAAGGCCCCGTGGACGCCGGGCTGGGCCAGCAGGTGCGCACCGAGGAGCTGGTGGATCGGATTGATCCCGAGGAAGGCGGCGAACAGGCTGCCGATCGGTGAGAGGTGGGAGATCCCCCGGGCCGCCGCGGTGGGCACCCCCTGGGCCGTCAGCCCACCGTAGAGCGCGTGGGGCAGCGCGGTCGCCAGGCCCAGCGTGATGATGGTGAAGAAGAATCCGATGGACAGGACGCTGGCCGAATTCTGGAACGTGTTCAGCATGCCGCCGCCCGCACCCCGCTGGTTGGCCGGGAGGCTGTTCATCACCGCACTCGTGTTCGGGGCGGCGAACAGGCCGAGCGACAGTCCGACCAGCAGCAGGAGGAGGGCGAACAGCGGATAGGAGAAGTTCATGGGGAGGGCCTGGAGGCCGAGGAGGGCGAGACCGCTGCCGATGAGGCCCGCGGTGGCGAAGGGCCGCGGCCCGTAGCGGTCGGCCAGCTTGCCGGCCAGCGGCCCGGAGATGAAGAACCCGACGGTGAGCGGGATCATGTAGATGCCGGCCCACAGCGGCGTCCGCTCGAAGCTGTAGCCGTGGAGGGGGAGCCAGATCCCCTGGAGCCAGATGATCAGGATGAACTGGAGGCCGCCACGGGCCAGTGCGGCCATGAGCCCGGCCAGGTTCCCCATGGTGAACGAACGGCTGCGGAACAGGTGCAGCTGGAACATCGGGTCGTCCACGTGGTGCTCGATGACCACGAAGCCCACCAGGACGGCGGCACCTCCGATCAGCGCCGCGAGCACGAAGGGACTCGTCCATCCCATGGTGTGGCCACCGTAGGGCTGGAGCCCGTAGACGATGCCGGTCAGCACCCCGACGAGTCCGATGGCGAAGGCGATGTTGCCGATCCAGTCGATGCTCGCCTTGATCCGGATGCCGTTGTCGTGGAGGCGGAAGTAGGCCCACAGCGTGCTGAAGATGCCGAACGGGACCGAGACGAGGAACACCAGGCGCCACTCGATCGGCGCCAGCAGGCCACCCAGGAGCAGCCCCAGGAACGAACCGCCGATGGCGGCCACGCCGTTGATCCCGAGGGCGAACCCCCGCTCGTCGGCGGGGAAGGCGTCGGTGATGATGGCGCTCGAGTTGGCGAAGATGAAGGCGCCGCCGACCCCCTGGCCGACGCGCATGACGATGATCCACAGCGCGGCGCTGGGACCGGACATCCAGGTGGCCGACAGGAGCACCGAGAAGACCGTGAAGATGGCGAAACCCAACGTGTACATCTTCACCCTGCCGAAGATGTCGCCCACCCGCCCGAAGCTGACGACCAGCACCGAGGTGACGAGCAGGAACCCCATGAGGATCCACAGGAAGTAGGAGGTGTTGCCGGGGGAGAGGGGGTCGAGCTTGATGCCCCGGAAGATGTTGGGCAGGGCGATGAGCAAGATCGACGCGTTGATCGTGACCATCAGGGTGCCGATCGTGGTGTTGGTGAGGGCGACCCACTTGTAGTTCTTCGACTCGACGGCCTGCGGCACACGCACCCCTTCCGGATGCCCGACGCTCCGGTCCCGGGAGGGCACCGGAGCGGAGCGTTCGGGTGAACTAGTTGCTTACTGCTAACTAACTATACTGGTCCGTACGAGAGGTCGTACACGGACCGCGTGGCGGTCGTGCAGGGTGGAGGATGAGGGCGATGACTCGACAGGAGGACAGCGTGGGCGGGACGGGTCCCGACGCGATCGAGGAGGCCAACGGCCTGCGGGTGGCCATCGTGCGGATCCAGCGCCAGCTCCGGGCCCGCACCGGGTCGGACATCACGCCGTCGCAGTCGTCGGCGCTCGCCCGGATCGAACAGGACGGACCGTTGCGGGTGGGGGCACTGGCCGACCTCGAAGGCACGACGGCGGCCACCATGAGCCGCGTCATCGACAGCCTGGCCGATCGCCGCCTCCTCGAGCGCGTGCCCGATCCGCTCGACGGTCGGGCGAGTCTGGTGCAGCTGAGTCCCGCGGGTGGTGCCCTCGTGCACGAGCTGCGGGCGCGGTACACCGAGGCGCTGCGCCATGCGCTCGCCGAACTGACACCGGCGGAGCGCGGGGTCATCCGTGACACCATTCCGGTGATGGCCCGACTGGGCGAGCTGCTGCAGGCGTCGGAGCGCGTCGAGGTCGGCTGATCCAACCACGGCGCCGCTCGACCCCGGTCGTACCTAGGACGCCGCAGCCGTGACCGGTTCTGCGGCGGCTCCCTCGGCGGGGACACCGTCCCGGTAGCGCACCGAGCGGTTGCGGACCGAGGGCACCCGCGGCCCGGTGAGCAGGCTGCCGGTCAGATTGAGCGGATCGGCACCCGCCACGGTGACCTCGGCGGCCAGCCGGGGATCGTTGCGGACCCGGCCCAGCAGCTGGGTGGCATCGGCGGTCGCATACTGCTCGCCGGAGATGCCGGCCACGAACCTTCCGCCCAGCACCTGCCCCCGGGCCTCGAGCCGACGCAGTGCCCGCACCACGTCGCGCCACGGGACCCGGTAGGACTCGCGCTCCCATACGTCCCACGCCACCACACCCCAGCGGGCCAGCAGCTGCCAGGCGACGGCCTCGGCCAGCTCCTCGGACTCGGGGCCCACCCCGGCGTCCGGCGTGACCGGCTCGGGCAGCAGTGACCACCGGCCTTCGCCGATGCCACTTCCGGGGAGGGTCCGCGCCCGGCCCAGGGCGCTGCGCCGCGAGACCGACCGGCCGGGGCGCCGGGCCCGGGCCGCGAGCAGGCTCCGTACCGCGGAGAACGCGTCGGCGGTGGCGATGCCACGGGAGACCAGATCCCAGAGCCCCTCGTCGACGTCGCCGTCGAGTCGACCGGTGGCTGCCGGGAGCTCGGAGCGGAAGGACGCGCCACGGGATCGGAGGACGGCCAACAGGTCGGCGGACGCCCCCACCGATGGCTCGACGACCTCCCGGTCCGCCCGCACGGCGGCGAGGGTCCAGCCCAGGTCCTGGCGGCAGACGAGGGCCAGGGGCGTGGCCGGGGACGGGTTGGACGTACCGCGGTGGACCGGCTCCCCGCCTCCGGCGATCTGCTCCGCCCGGGGGGTGAGCCGTCCCCACGCCACCTGCCCGGCCAGGCACAACTCGTCGAGCCAGCGGGGGTCGTAGCCCGCCACGCGCGCCGGCAGCAGCCGCCGCTCCCATTCGCCGGCAGGTGCCTCGATGCCCTGGAGCTGCTCGATGACCGAGAGCAGTCCCCCCCGGCCCTCCGCACGGGAGCCCGGCTCGACGCGCTGCCAACAGGCCAGGAAGCGCACGTAGGTGGCCAGCGGGACGGCCTCGACGCGGCGTCGTCGGCGCGACCGGCTGGCGGCGTGGATCCGCACCAGGAGGTGCCGGGCACACCAGCGCCCGTCGGGCAGTTCGATGGCCGAACCCATGGACTGGCGGCGGGCCAGGCCGGAACGGGCACGGGCCGCGGTGACCGGGACCCCGCGGACACGGCCCGATGGCAGCTGCCCCTCGGCGACGAGCCGGTCCACCGTCACCGGTCCAGCCAGGTCCAGGTGACCTCCCACGCACTCGGCGAGCGCATCGTCGGCGTCCACCATCGGATCGGTCAACGAGGCGTGGACCAGCTCGGCCTCGGCCCGGCGCTCGGTGGCCGCCCAGTTCCCACCCACCACGACGGTCCGACCGTCCGCGTGCAGCTCGTCGAACCAGGGTCGCCAGTCGGACACCTCGCGGCACAGGACCAGGGACAGCAGCAGGTCGTGGAGCTCGTGCGCGTCCCGCGGCGCCGGGCGGACCTGGTCGACGACCTCGGCTTCGGCCACCGGGTCGAACGCCGACAGCTCGCCCGGCGGCACGGGGAGTCCAGGCGGTAGGCCGTCCGGCCCCAGCACGCCGAGACCGCGGGGCACCCCCACGGCGCGCGTGCGTCGCTCCTCCAGCGGGGCGCCGTCGAGGAAGGTGAAGGGCTTGCCCGTCAGGATGCCGTGGGCGAGCGGTGACGGTTCGGCGGACTCCACGAAGTGCACGGACACCCGGCCGGCCTCCACCTCGCGGAGCAGCTCCACGAGGCCGTCGACGTCGAGCGGTTCGGTCAGCGTGTCGTCGACCGTCTGGCGCACCAGCACGTGGTCGGGAACGGGCACCGGACCGGGCGGGGCGTTCTCCTGGCAGGCGGCCAGTGCCGGCCAGACGGCGGCGAGCATGTCCTCGGCCTCCATCCGCTGGAGATGGATGGGCCGGCGTCCCCCACCGCGCGACCGGGGGACCACGAGGGCCCGGTTCAGGTTCCAACGCCAGCGGGCGGCCAACATGGGATGGGGCAGCACCGCCTGGACGAGGACGTCGTGCACGGTGGCACTGTGGAGCATCGAGGGCACCTGGGTCAGGGGGAAGCTGTGCTGGGGCCCGAGCGAGAGCACGACGGTGTCGTCGTCGGCGGCGGCCTGGAGTTCGAAGTCGAAGGAGACGCAGAAGCGCTTGCGCAACGCCAGACCGAGGGCCCGGTTGACCCGTCCCCCGTGCGGCGAGTGGACGATCAGCTGGGTCCCCTCGGCGTCGTCGAACACCCGCTCGATCACCAGTCGCTCCCGGGTGGGGAGGGCACCGAGGGCCAGCAACCCCGCGCCCAGGTAGGCGACCACCTGGTCGGCCACCTCCTCGGACACGCCGGCCCGGTCCCGCACCGCGGCGCGGGCCCCGGTGCCGTCTCCGGCGGCCAACATCGGCTCGAGCCCGGCGCGTAGGTCGCCTACCTCGGCACTCAGCTCGGCGGTCCGGGCCGGGGCCTCGCCCAACCAGAAGGGGATGGTCGGGGGAAGGTCGGCGGCGTCGACCACCCGTACGGTGCCTGTCTCCACCTTGACCACCCGCCACGAGTGCGTGCCGAGGAGGAAGATGTCGCCGGCGGTGGCCTCGACGGCGAAGTCCTCGTGGACCGAGCCGACGGTCACGCCCTCGGGGTCGAGCACGACCCGGTAGTCGCCGGTCTCGGGGATGGCGCCGCCGCTGGTGAGGGCGGCGAGCCGTGCTCCTCGACGGGCCCGGAGACGACCGTTGACGGCGTCGTGGTGGAGATGGGCTCCCCGTCGACCCCGACCGGTCTGGATACCCCACGACGCGAGGTCGACCACCTGGTCGAAGGCCTCGCGGTCCAGGTCGGCGAAGGGTGCGGCACGCCGCATCAGCGTGAAGAGTCCGTCGACGTCCCACTCCTCGGCGGCGGCGACCTCGGCCACGACCTGCTGGGTGAGGACGTCCAGCGGTGCGACCGGGGGATGGAGTACGTCGAGGTGGCCCGCCCGGACGGCGGCCAGGAGGGCGGTGCATTCGACCAGCTCGTCGCGCGTCATCGGGTAGAGGCGCCCGGACGGGGTGCCCTCGACGTGGTGATTGGCCCGCCCCACGCGCTGGAGGAAGGTGGCAATGGCCCGGGGGGAGCCGATCTGGCAGACCAATTCGACCGGGCCGACGTCGATGCCGAGTTCGAGCGAGGCGGTGGCAACGAGAGCCCGGAGGTCGCCCGCCCGCAGCCGCTGCTCGACGATGCGTCGGCGCGCGGCCGACAGGCTGCCGTGGTGGGCGGCCACCTGGAGCGAGGCGTCGACCTCACCGCCGGACGCGGCGACACTGCCCTCCTCGGCGCCGAGCCGGAGGGCCAGCTGGTGGGCCACCCGCTCCGCCATCTTGCGGGTGTTGACGAAGATGAGCGTGGTGCGGTGCTCGAGCACGTGCCCGGCGATCCGGTCGAGGACGTCGGAGAACTGCGCGCCGCTGGCCACCGACTCGAGTTCACTGCCCGGCAGTTCGATGGCGACGTCCAGGTCGCGGGCGTGACCGCAGTCGACGATGGTGGCCGGGGCCCGGTCCGGACCCACGCCCGACAGCAGACGACCCACCACCTCGAGTGGGCGTTGGGTCGCCGACAGGCCGATCCGCTGCAGCCGTCCGCCCCGCTCCGCCACCAGGTGGGAGAGGCGTTCGAGGCTCAGGGCCAGGTGCGAGCCCCGCTTATCGCGCGCCAGGGTGTGGACCTCGTCGACGATCACCGTGTGGACACCGCCGAGCGTCGCCCGCGACGAGGCCGCGGTCAGTAGGAGGTAGAGGGATTCCGGGGTCGTGACGAGCAGGTCCGGCGGGTGCCTGCGCATGGCGGCGCGCTCGGCGGCCGGTGTGTCCCCCGTGCGGACGGCCACCGTGAGCTGCGGCGGCGTGAGGCCGAGCCGCTCGGCCTCGGCGGCGATCCCCTCGAGCGGGGTCCGTAGGTTCTCCTCCACGTCCACGGCCAGTGCCCGCAGCGGTGAGATGTAGATGACACCGGGTCCCTTCGGCGGAGCGTCGCCGGACGCCTCGACGTCGGGCTCCGACCCCGCCCGGAAGGCGGCGTCGATGGCCACCAGGAACCCGGTCAGGGTCTTGCCGGAGCCGGTCGGGGAGGCGACGAGGACGTCCTCACCGGACAGGATCCGGGGCCACGCCCGACGTTGGGGTTCGGTGGCGCCCCCCGGGAAGCGGCGCCGGAACCAGGCGGTGACCGCGGGGTGGAACTCGGCGGGGAGACCGTCCGGCGCGCCGGTGCCGGCATCCGCGTCGGCACCTCGGACGCAGGCTCCCGACGGATCGGATCGGGTGTCGTCCACGGCGCCCGGGGGGGAGTTCCGGATCACCGCGTCAGTGTAGGGGCGGGCTGTGTCGCCGGCTCCTGGCGCGGACGAGGGCCGGGTGTCGACCGACCGCACCCTCGGGCCGGAGGGCGGCACGAGGGATCGACCCCCGACCTCCCCGGTGGCTGGTGGCCTACGCTGCGGCCATGCCGACCATCCGTGCCCGGGACCGGTCATGAGCACCGGCACCGCACTGGTGGTGGGAGGCACCGGCCCGACCGGGATCTGGGTGGTCGACGGCCTGGTCGACCGGGGCTGGCAGGTCACCATCCTTCACCGGGGCCTGCACGAGGCTCCCGAGACACCGGCGCAGGTGGAGCACCTCCACGCCGACCCCTACGACGAGGACTCGGTGCGGGACGTCCTGGCCGGTCGCACCTTCGACCTCACCCTGGCCATGTACGGGCGCGTCCGCCGCCTGGCCGGTCTGCTCCGGGGCCGGACCGGGCGGTTCGTGGCCATCGGGGGCGTGCCGGCCGTCCGGGGGTGGATGAACCCCTGGCTGTTCGATCCCCCGGGACTGCCCGTGCCGGTCGGTGCGGACGCCCAGCGGGTCACCGAACCGACCGAGGACGAAAAGGGCTTCCGGGTGGCCCGCACCGAGGAGGCCGTGCTCGAGACCCACCCCGAGGGGACGGTCTTCCGCTATCCCTACGCCTACGGCCCCTACCAGCTGGTGCCGCGCGAGTGGTCGGTGGTGCGGCGGATCCTCGACGGCCGAGGCCGGATGGTCATTCCGGAGGACGGCCTGACCCTCCACCACCACGGGTACACCCGCAACCTGGCCCACGCCGTCCTCCTCGGGGTCGACCACCCCGAGGGCGCCGCCGGGCGGATCTTCAACTGCGGCGACGAGGAGGTGCTGTCGCTGCGCCAGTGGATCGAACTGTGCGCGGGCGCCCTCGGCGCCGAGCTGGAACTGGTGTCGATGCCGTGGGACCTGGCCACGCCGGCCCGCCCGCTCCTCGCCCAACCGTCGCCGACCCACCGGGTCCTCGACCTGGCGCCACTGCGCGAAGGGCTCGGCTACCGCGACCTGGTGCCGGCCCGCGAGGCCGTGCCCGAGACGGCCCGGTGGCTGGCCGCGCACCGGCCGGAGCCGGGCGGGCAGGAGGAGATGGTGCTCACCGATCCGTTCGACTACGCCGCCGAGGACCGGCTCATCGACGCGTGGCAGGCGTTGCGGGGTTCGTTCCCGGCCGTCGAGTTCGCCGTGGCCCCCGGATGGGGGTTGGCCTACAGCGGGCCGGAGGGCCGGCCCCGGACGCAGAAGGAGTACGTACCGTGACCGGACCTCTGGTGGGCGTGACCGTCCTCGACCTCTCGATCGCCCTGACCGGGCCGTACGCGGCGGCCCTGCTGGCCGACCAGGGGGCCGAGGTGGTCAAGGTGGAGCGTCCCGGGATCGGGGACATCGCCCGCTGGGTGGGGGCGGGCGTCAACGGCATGAGCTCGCTGTACCTGGTGTGCAACCGGGGCAAGCGGGGGATCGCCGTCGACCTCCAACGGTCCGACGGGGTGGCCATCGTGCGGGAGCTGGCCGCCCGGTCCGACGTGGTCATCCAGAACTTCCGGCCCGGGGTGCTCGACCGGCTGGGCCTCGGGTACGAGGACGTCCGCGCCGTCAATCCGGACGGCGTCTACGCCTCCCTCACCGGGTTCGGGTCCGAGGGTCCCTACCGGGACCGCTCGGCCTACGACACGGTCATGCAGGCCTACGGCGGCTTCGCCACCAGCCAGGCCGACCCCGACACCGGGGAGCCCGCATTCGTCCAGCAGACCGCGGCCGACAAGGTGACCGCCCTCTACGCCGCCCAGGCCGTCACTGCCGCCCTCTTCGCCCGCGAGCGGGGGCAGGGGGGCCAGCACCTCGAGGTCTCGATGATGGACTCGGTGGTCTCCTTCCTGTGGGCCGACTCGGCGGCCAACCAGGTCCTGCTGGCCGCGAACGGCTCCCAGCCGTCGAGCTTCGTCTCCGGCTTCCGGCCCATGCGCTTCACCGACGGCTGGGGGATCGTCACCCCGACGTCCGACCACGACTTCGCCGGGATGTGCCGCGCGCTGCGGGTGGACGGCTACGACGACCCCGCCGTCGCCACCGTCGGTCAGCGCATCGTCAACCGCGAGGCGATGGCCGCCGTCATGGAGCGGGTCTACACGAGCGCGGCCACCATGAGCCGTGACGAGGCGACGGCCCGGCTGGAGGAGGAGCGGGTGCCCTTCGCCATGATCCTGGCCCCCGAGGAGCTGGTGGACGACCCCCATGCGGTGGCCGTGGGCCTCTTCGAGCTCCAGGAGCACCACATCGTCGGCCCGGTGCGCATGCCCCGCCATCCGGCCCGGTTCGCCGGGACCCCGGCCACCCTCACCGACGGCTCGCCGGGGCTCGGTCAGCACACCGACGAGATCCTGGCCGAGCTGGGGATGGCCGACCGGGTGGCGGAGCTGCGGGCCTCCGGCGTGGTGGCCTGAGCCATCGGGCCCACCCTGCGGCGTCGACACCGGTGGCGGTGGGACCCGCGTCGCGGTGCGCGTTGCTCAGTTGTCGAGGGGGTGCATCCAGCGCAGGCCCGGGAAGCCGGCGAACCCGCGATCAGCACTGATCCAGGTGGCCCCCTGCTCGATGGCGAGGGCAGCGAGGAACGCGTCCGGCACCTTGTTCCCTCGGGCGTCGATCCGGGTGCAGAGTTCCGTGAAGACCTGCCAGTGCCGCTCGCCGGGATCGACGGGAACCGTGGCCGGAGATGTCCGGAGGATCTCGAGGAAGTCGAGCGCGACGCCGAGGGGAGTCGGCTCGATGAAGATGCGAGGGTGTGTCACCACACGGAGGAATCCGCTGGCCACGACGGTGGGCAGCCCCAGCGGCTCGGGTCCCTTCCGGGCTGCCTCGAGCCAGGTGCGGTGCGCGGCGTGCTCGGGTGCCTCGGGGCGATGCGCGTAGACGAGCACGTTGACGTCAACGCAGAGCATCGACGGCTACTCCGAGCTCCATGTGGTCGAGCAGGGCGTCGCCACTGGTGAGGTCCACACCAGGGAGCAGCCCTTCGCCACCGAACACCGGCAGCTGGTCTCGGACGGCTTCGTTCCGAGGCTTCGGACGCAACGCCTCGCGCACGGCGTCCTCGATCACCTGACTCACCGTCCTCGAGGTGATCGCGGCCCTCGCCTTGGCCTCCCGGTAGACCTGCTCGGAGATGTTGATGGTCGTCCGCACGGGTGCATCTTAGCATCATCAACTGATGCAAAGTCATCACTTGGCGCGGCACCGTCAATGCCCGGAAGTTGTGGCGTCTCTCGTCCGCGGTTCCCTAACCGACCAGTGCGACGTCGTGCGTCCCGTCGCCCGATGGTCGCAGGCCCACCGGTTCGCCCACCGGCTCTCCCGTGGTGACCAGACTGATGATCTCGGGGTCGGCCGACCGGGCGTAGGCCCGGACCCCGTCCGGTAGGTCGGCGATGACCAGCGCCGAGACCGGGGCACCGGACCGGTCGAAGGAGACGGTGGCGGTGGCGATCCGGCCCTGCACCGGCTCGGCCAGCTGTTGCACGACCTCCATTCCGGGTTCACGGTCGATCGTGCGCTGCACCGCGTCGTAGTCGGGTGGACGGCACGGTCCCGGATCGGACCCGTAGACGGCCCATACGTGTTTCGTCATGTGCATACCCACGCCGGAGACGAGACCGTACGACCCGCACGCTCCGCGGAGCCGGTTCACCGTCTCGGCGATCGCATGGGTGGTGTAGTTGCTGGCCGGACCACCGTGGTAGGGCAGGCCGCCGGTGACGGTGAGCTCCCGGTCGCCGAGCGGATCGATGCCCAGGGCGTCGGTGGCGAACAGCACCGACGATGCGAAGCAGCTGTAGAGGTCGAGGTGGGCCACGTCGTCGATGCCGATCCCGGCCTGCGACAGGGCGTCGCGCGAGGCGATCTCCATCGCCGGTGACCGGTCGAGGTGCCGGCGCTCCGCCAGGTGGGTGGCGTCACGGCCGAAGCTCCAACCGCGCAGGTAGACCCGTCGGTCCGTGGGGATCCCGAGCTCGTCGGCCTTGCCGTGCGTGGTCATGATCAGGGCCGAGGCCATGTCGACGTCCATGATGGCCACCATGTACTTCGTATAGGGCGACGCGATCATGCGGTTGACCGTGGTCACCCTGGTGATCTCCTCCGGTGTCCGCCGCACCGGAAACCAGGCGTGCTCGTTGCCGGCCGCCACGGCGGTGAAGCGCGCGAGGAGCTGTCCTTCGTGGGCGGCGTGGTCCCGGGGTTTGACCCCGGTGCGCGCCCGGCGGGCGGAGTCGAGGGCCGCGAAGGTCACCGTGGGCTGGAGGACGTCGTGGGCCCACTCCGTCGGACTGATCCATTCCTCCAGGTCGATCGGGGGGCGGGTCGGGTCCGGTGCAGGATGGCTCCACGGAGGCGTCCCACCGGTCGCCAGGATCTTGCGCCGGGTCTGGAGCGCCTCACCCCCGACGACGAGGGCCACCTCGGAGTCACCACGGAGCATGCGTTCGGCGGCCGCGTTCACCATGCGCTGTCCCGCGGTCCCGGCGAGCACGGACGTCTCGGTGAAGCGGGGGTCGATGGCGAGGGCGTCGGCGAGGCGCCGCGGAGCGTCGTCATAGGTCCAACCCATGCAGTGGACCAGGTGCACGGCGTCGATCGACGTGAGGACCGACGGCGCGCCCGAGTCCTCGGCGGCCTGACGGGCCATGGCGGCCCACATGGCGAGCGGCTCGGGTGCCGGGGAGGCGTGCCACGTCTCCCGGGCGATTCCGACGATGCACGGGCTGCGCGGATCGATCACCGAGCTCGTCGTCATAGGGCGTGTCCTCTCTGCGGTCCGGCCGTCCCTTCCATCATACGTGATTTACTTCGTGAATCACAAAGCGCAGATTGGCCGTGGGATCGTTCCGGCCGCCGGGCACGGTCCGTCGTCGGGTGACCGGCCGACCCCGGTGACCGGTGACTCTCGGGAGCCAGGAGACATCCCGAGCCGACCCCCTACTGCGGCCCCCCCGGGTCGTACCCGCCCGGACTCACACCGGTCGGTGGCCCCGCAGGGTCACCCGACGGATGCGGCGATGTTGCTCTCCGTAGTCCCCCACCACCGAGTGCTGCGTCGAGCGGTTGTCCCAGAACCCCACGTCGCCAGCGGACCAGTGGTATCGGACGGTGTGCTCGGGACGCACCGAGTGGCCGTAGAGGTAGGTGAGGAGCGCGTCGCTCTCGCCCCGGTCGAGCTCAACGATGTGGGACGTGAACATGGGGTTGACGAAGAGTGCCCTCCGGTCCGTCTCCGGATGGGTGGTGACCATCGGATGGACCACCGGATCGAGTGAGGTGACGACACTGCCCTCCCACCGCCCCTCGCCCCTCTGGTCGAGGAGCCGTTGGAAACCGCGGCCGTCGTGCACGGCGTGGAGGGGGAGCAGGAAGCTCTGCAGGGTCGGACTCAGAGCCTCGAAGGCAGACTCCTGGTCGGACCAGAGGGTGTCCCCGCCGGCCCGCGGGATGTCCAGGGCGTTCAGGATCGACCCGGCCGGCGGGTGGGCCATGAAGGTCACGTCCGTGTGCCAGCCCAGGCCGCGGCGCGAGGAGGACTCGAACTCCTTCGTGTAGTCGATCTCGTGGATGTAGGGCTGGCCCACGACGGGCGGGATGACCGGATGACCCTCGGTCAGTTCGCCGAAGCGTCGGCTGAAGGCCAGGTGGGTCGCGTCGTCGAGGTGCTGTTCGGGGAAGAAGACGACCTTCCGTTCCAGCCAGACGTGTCGGATCGCCGACACGGTCGCATCGGTGAGGCTCCGCAGGTCCACACCCCGAATGACCGCACCGATCGTTCCGGACAGCGGCTCGACCTGCAGCCCCGCCGGCCCCACGGCTTCCGTCCCGACGTCGGCCGCCGAGTCCTGCGCGCCCGTTCCGGTACGTTCCGAGTCGATGACCATGGTCGAACCACCCTTCCGTCGGCGGCACGGTCTCCTGCGTCGGGGTTCCGCAGGCAGACCCTGCACCCGCCCGATGCCGGACCCGCGTACGGCCGCACCCGCACCCGCACCCGCATCCTTACTCCTGGACAGCACCGTAATCCCATGGACGGCCTCAGTGGCCGGGCCGCTCCTCCCCGTGCGGTGCACCGGGGTGACCGCCCGGCCGCAGCAGTCGGGACAGTCCGGTGTGCGGGTCGGCCACGAGTGATCCCGCACCCGAGGCCAGCATCCGGGGCGCGGCGTGCTCGAGCAGGTCCGGGCAGCGTGCCCCCTCACCACCGATGGCGTCGGCATCGGCCTCCCTCCCGAGGACGATCACCTCGTCGAGTAGGGCGCGGGCGTCGGGTCCGAGGAGCGACAGGTCGTCGGAGACGAGCGCCATGCCACCTGACACCCCGACCGCATGAGCCCACGTGCGGGCCGCAGCCGGGGTCAGTCCGGTGTCCTCGGTGCGCAGCATCAGGCAGTCGGGGTCGTTCAGCCAGAGGCGTCGGTGCAGGAACGAGCGGGTCAACGTGTTGGTGAAGGCGTGCGCCGTGGCCGGCTGGGTGCCGAGGTAACCGGCCACGATCTCCCGGGACGGGTCGAGCGCCCACACCGGGGCCACGTCGGGACCGATGCGGTTGGCATCGACCAGGCCCACCACGTTGGCCAACGGCACGCCGCAGCCGAGGAGGAATGTGTCGTCGCCGGCTCCGCGCCGGATGGCGGCGAAACCCGCCCGGACGCGTTCGGCCGGCGTGAGGGAAGGGTCCACGTAGCCTCCGTCCAGACTGGGGGAGAACGTGAAGTCGAGCTTCAGGTAGGGGAAACCGGCCTCGACCACGGCGGCGGCCACGGCCTCCAGGTGCCCTGCCACCTCGGGGTGGGTGGTGTCGAGCCCGTACATGAAGCCGTCCTCGCCTCCGCCCCACGGCGGGTTCCACCACGTGCGCAGCGGCCCGCTGTCGACCCCGTCCACCCGATGGCGGGCGATCCAGTCGGGGTGCCGTCGGGCCACCTCCGAATCGGGGGCCACGAGGAACGGGGCGAGCCACAGGCCCGGCGTGCGTCCGGTCGACCCGATGGAATCGGCCAGTGCGGCCAGGTCCGAGGGGAACCGGTCGTTGGTGTCGAGCCAGTCCCCGATGGCGGCCTGGTACCCGTCGTCGATCTGGAAGACGTCGAACGGCCACCGGTCGGCGAGGGCGAGATTGGCGGCGATGTCCGCCTCGGTCACGTCGTGGAAGTACTGGTACCAACTGCACCAGCCGACCTGGAACGGCGACCCGACACGGGCACCCCCCACCCGGCCGGCCCGGTCGGCCCACCGCTCGAGCAGCCGGGGAGCGTCGACGGCCGGACCCTCGGTGATCATCACGGGGTGCAGGGTCCGCTGTCCGCCAGCGGGCAGCTCCGCATCGCCGAGGAACGCCTCGGCCCGCACCTCCACGCCGAGTGCATTGGTCCCGAGACGGAGCGTGCCGTCGTGACCGGCGCCCCCGTTGAAGCCGACCAGGACGGCGGAGTCGTCGGGACCCCAGCCATCGGCGAGCACCGTCACCCATTCGGACCGCAGCTCACCGGGACGGGCCCGGCGCTGGTCGGCATGGTGCACGGCCTGGAGGAAGGGGAGGTCGGCCCGCAGCGACGGGTCGACGTCGAGGCCGAGCACCCCGACCGAAGTCGGGGACCAGGACTGGTAGCCGTTGCGGAACATGCGCACCGGACCCCGGGCGCCGGCCACGGCGTAGACGACGGCGACGGAGCGGATCCGGACGGTGCCGTCGCCACGGTTGGCCACCGACCAGTCGAACCCGGTGTCCTGGAGCTCCACGGTCAGTTCGACCGGACCGAGTCCGAACGTCCGACCGGAGCCCTCGAGATCGCTGCGCTCGTACCGGGTGCCGTCGACATCGGCCACCTCGGCCTCGACTCGGAGGGGGAGGAGCTGCACGGGAGCAACCGTAGATGGGTCGGGCGTCGTGTGCCCGACGGCGAACGGGCCGGGGACGCGATGCGCAGACCACGGTGGCGGGTAGTCGCTGGTCACCCGCGCCGATCATCTACGAGGTCGCCGGGATCACCCCGCCCGAGGTCTACCGGGGCCTCGAGCAGATGCCCGTCACCGGCACCTCGCTGGCGTACACGTTCGGGGATGCGAATGCCCCGGACGCCAAGACCGCCCGGTACTTCGAGATGATGGGCCACCGCGCCCTCTACCTCGACGGTTGGAAGGCCGTCACCCGCCACGAGCACGGGGTGGTTCCCTTCGACGAGGACCGCTGGGAGCTCTACCACCTCGCCGAGGACGTCTCGGCGTGCCACGACCTGGCCGCAGTCGAGCCCGAACGGTTGGCGGCGATGGTCGCCCGCTGGTGGGAGGAGGCGGAGGAGCACGACGTGCTCCCCCTGGACGAACGGACCCTGGAGCTCTTCGGGGCCCGTTCCCGGGAGCGGTCCCCCCACCCTGCCGTCGCGCCACTACCCCTACCGGTTGCCGATGAGCCCCCTACCCACCCAGGTCGCACCCGGACCCGCGGGTCGGAGCTGGGACGTCCTGGCCACCGTGGACCGGGCGGCGGGCCAGGGTGGCGTGCTCTACGCCTCGGGCAACCAGAACTCGGGGCTGAGTGTCTTCGTGCTCGATGACCACCTGCTGTTCGACTACAACTGCGTCGGCGACCATCACGTCGTCATCGACGGTGTCGCCTGCGGGACGCTGGCGATCCCGTTCGTGATGCGGATGATCTCCAGTGCGGGTGCCAGTGTCGGACGCGACCACGGCTCCGCCGTCTCCAGGGACTACCGAGGCCCGGGCGACCATGACCCGTCAGTGGGCACGCGGGAACCGAGGAGTGCCGCACCCGGGCTCAGCGGGGCGTTCGACCATCGGCCTGCCCCCCCGGGGCGCGGACGGATGGCGAGCGACGAGTGCGGAAGTCCCGCCGTCAGTTGACCGCCGGCGCTCCGGAGAGCACGACGGCGGCGTACATGGCGATGCCCGCAGCCATCGCGGACTCGTTCGCCACCATGCGGTTCGAGTGGCACGGTGCGGCACTGGAGAAGTCCACCCCCTCGGGGCACGTGCCCAGGAGGGCCATCGCGCCCGGAACCCGGTCGAGGATCTCGCTGAAGTCCTCGGCGCCCATCACCGGGGTGGGCATCTCGACCGCCCGGGTCTGACCGAGGACCTGGCGAGCCAGGTCCAGCACCCAGTTCGCAGCGGTGGGTTCGTTGGAGGTGACGCCGTAGCCTTCACTGATCTCACACGCAGCCGTGGCTCCGTGCGCAAGCGCCACACCATCGACGACACGGCGAAGCTCCTCGTGGACCAGCCCCCGGGTCAACGTCGATACCGAGCGGATCGTGCCCAGGATGCTCGCCGTCTCGGGAATCACGTTGTGTGTCGTGCCGGCCGTGAATCGGCCGACAGTGACGACGGCGGGATCGAAGGCGTTCAGCCGCCGGGTGACCATGGTTTGGATGGCGAGCACGATCTCACAGGCGATGGGCGTGGGGTCGAGACAGAGATACGGCGTCGACGCATGGCCTCCGCGACCATGGACGGTGATCTCGAACTCGTCGGCCGAGGCCATGAGCGTGCCCTCGCGGGTGGCGATCACGCCGCTCGGCAGGCTCGGGGTCTGGTGGATGGCGAACGCGAGGTCGACGGGTCCGTACTTGGTGAGCAGCCCGTCATCGACCATGTGCCGCGCACCGAAGTGGCCTTCCTCGCCGGGTTGGAACATGAAGATCACGCGCCCATCGATGTCTGAGCGACGTTCGCAGAGGACCTTCGCTGCTCCGGCGAGCATGGCGACATGGATGTCGTGGCCACAACTGTGCGCTGCACCGGGGATCATGCTGGCGAAGTCCTCGTCGGTGTCTTCGCTCATCGGCAGCGCGTCCATGTCGGCGCGCAGGAGCACCGTCGGACCGGGTCGCCCCGAATCGAGGATGGCGGTGATACTGGACAGGGCCTCGCCCGCATGGATCTCGAGTTCGAGGCCCGATAGGTCGTCGAGGATCGCCCGCTGGGTGTTGGGCAAGTGCAGTCCCAACTCCGGCTGGGCATGGATGGCCCGGCGCAGTGCCACCGCCTCGTCGAGGTGTTGTTCCGCATGGTCCTTGACGGTTCCCAGCTTCGACATGGCGCAACCCTAGGACAGGGACCGTCGATTGCCTGGGGCGAAACGACGGTCCGCGGCTCGTTCGACGAGGCCGGTTCGGAGCCACCGAGGACGCAAGGGACCTGACCCGCTCGGCTGGACAGCCCATTTGATCCGGACACGCTCCCGGTTCGGGGCAGGGTCCGAACGTCGCCGCTTGCCTGGGCGGAGATGGGCAAATGGCACGTCGGGGCCCGGTCGGGATCTCCATGTGCTACGCTGTCGCACGTGGAGATCGGCGTGCGGGATCTGCGGAATCGGACCGCCCAGGTGATCGATGCTGTCCAGGCGGGGGAACGGGTGATCCTCACCGTGCACGGCAGAGCCGTCGCCGACATCGTCCCCCACGCGCGGCGTTCCCGGTGGGTGCCGGGTGAACTCGTGCGTCATGGTCTGGCCGAGCGATCGGCTGACCCAGCGTTGCGAGACGATCTCGACCGACTGGTCGGGCAGACCTTGGACGAGCTGTGAACGAAATGGCGGGACTCCTCGACACCTCGGTGTTCATCGCCCGGGAGTCGAGCCGCCCACTCGGTGAGTTGCCCGACAGAGTGACACTTTCAGTTGTCACCATCGGCGAGCTCGAACTCGGGGTACTCAGTGCCGCGGACGACGTGTCCCGAGCGCGCCGGGCGGACACGCTTGCGTTCGCCCGACTGGTGGATCCCGTGCCGATCAGCGAGTCGGTCATGACCGCTTGGTCGCGTCTCGTCTGGGACTGTCGGAGCGCCGGAATCCAACGAACCGTCAAACTGGCCGACGCGCTGATCGCGGCGACGGCGATAGATCTCGGGTTGTCGGTGGTGACCCAGGACGACGACTATGACCAGATGTCGAGAGCTCACCGCTTGCTTCGGGTCCGCAAGGTCTAATCGTCGAACCCGGGGTCTGGGCTGCCCGGAGCGAGGTGGGCTCGCGCCTCTTCGGTGGTTCGAGTCGGAGGTGACCGGCACCAACTGACGGCCGGTCCGACCGGCCACCTCTGTCTGGAGTCGTCACGGGAACGTCGCAACTTCGGTGGAGGCGATGGGACGATGTCCGAATCCTGCGGGATTGCGGTCGTCGTCGGTAGCCACTCGTGCGCTCGACAGCGTTCTGCGACAGTGAGGTAGGAAGCTGCCACGCAGCAGTCAGGCAGTCGGTACTCCTCCGGTGCGGGACATCGCCGGCTCGAGGATCCACACCCGACAGTCCCGTCCCGGGCACATCAATGGACGGTGTGGTTCGTCCAGATGAACTCGGCGTGCGAATCACCCGGCCGGTCGGTTCCGGCGCGCAATGGCTCGAAGGCAAGATAACCGGCCACGCCGCTCTCGCAGGCAATCGTCTGTCCGTTCCGTGAGCGGACCCAGGCCGCCAAGCGTTCGTAGTCGACGCCCGGACTCCCATGGACATACCCGTCACCGACGCGACCTTCGTAGGGGGGATCGACGAACCACGTGGCGGCAACATCGGGTGCGTCGACGTACTCCCCCCAACGGACGTGCCAGTGCTTGACCTTGCTGATGTCAGCGGCCATGTACGAGCGGCTCTGCTCCCAGGCCACAACCATCGACGGTGTCACTTCGGCCGTGCTGAGCGAATTGGCCGTCCGAGTGGCGACACTGGCGATGGACAGGAACTCCGCCGAGGTCTCGCCGACGCGCAATTCGGGAAGGGCAAGAATCGTCGCTCGCGTTGCTTCACCGATCAGCCACTCCCAGACGCCCACCAGTCGTGTGTCCCGGTCGAGTAGGAGGACGTCTTTCTGCCACCGGTCACCGTGGAGGGAGTAGCCGGCGGAACCGGCGAACGGTTCGACGATCAGGTCGTGCTGAGGTTCGGCGTAGTAGTGGGCGAGTAGCCGTTTGCTGCCGTAGTAGGAGAACATCTTGTGACGTCAGTTCAGCCGGCGAGTGTCTGGGCTGGTGCATCACCGACGGTCACCCCTGTGGGACCACCGACGAGGCGGGCGGCACATTCCAGGAAGCGGGCGTTGAGCGTCGATCTCCAGCGGGCGCCCTCGATGATCTTGTCCGACGTGTCACGTTCGACGCCGAGAGGGGCGACAGCTCGTTCCAACCAGTGCTTTGCGTGGATCGGGTCGGCCGTGGAGTGTTCGTCGTAGAAGGGCAACGAGTCGAGCGGCGCAGCAACGCGCCGCAGCCCGGCCGATACGGACCGGCATCTGGGTCCGGCTTGCAGTTCGGTCAGTCCCAGGGCTCCGAGCATCTCGAGCTGGAGTGCTCGATTGGTAGCCAACAGCGAACCGAACACCGAGCGTTCCAGCGCCTCGAGCGGTTGCTCGCGGCGCGAAGGTGTGCGGATGCCGAGTGCCGCCTTCAGCCTCCCGTGCAGCTCAGTGTGGACTTCGGTGGCCGCGCCTCGCCCCATTTCGTCCCAGTAGTTACGGGCCAACTCCAACTTCGCCTCACCGTCGAGGCCGACCTGACAGATGGCCACGAGATCGTCGAAGCCGCCGTCAGGACCGCCTTCGAGTTCGATGAACCGGACCAACTGTCTGAACGAGCAACTGGTGGCCAGCCAGTCGTAGACGGCGGGTACACGGTCGACCCGGGCGATCATGCGCAGGGCACGGACCGGATCCGTCGGCAAGGTCCACGTGCGTTCTGCGTCGTAGGCCCGCACGGACTCGAGGAAGGTCTCCTCCAGTCGCCACTTGAGGTCGGCGATCCCCGGGTGGTGCTGCCACCGGACACTTCCGGCCAGTTCGTCGATCGGAGCCAGATGGAGATCGTGGATGCGAAGCAGCGTGAGCACGCCGTCACGTGGATCGACTGCCTCCGCACCGACCAAGGCATCCAGCGCGCCAGAGCCATCCATGAGGGCAGACCGGAGGCGATCATCAAGGGAGGGCGATCCGCTCTGCAGCCTGCGGATCAATGGGGACCCAATGGCCCGCGCCACGTGTCCAGCTGTGGTGAGGCCATCCGGGCGCATGCTCACCCCCTGCAGGACGGCCGTGGCCCCGGACGCCGGAACTATGGATCCGGCCGCCTCTCGGATGGGTGCCACTCCGCCGAGGCAGATAGTTCGGGGTGGAGCAGCCACCCGGCCCTGTGCTGATCGACGCCTCCGGCTACTTGACAGATTCATGCACCTCGGTCGAACGACCGGCAGCATCGATGGTCTGCCTGTCGTACGCATGCCGACGGCCGCCCGCAGGACGACGTGACGTGGCGTAGACGATCGTCGAGATCAAGAGCCCGATGGCTCCGACGACCATGAGGATGACCCCCACGGTCGAGAATCGGAAGCCGTGCCCCGGGTAGGTCACTGCCCAATACATGATTGCACTGAACCGGCCTGGGTTTGACGTGTGCTCGCCAGTTTGGGTTTCTCATGCCGCAGTGGGCTGAGACTGGTCACGGTACTCGGCCTCGACCTCGGCCGGGGTCCGGTCGCTGAGTTCGGAGTGGAGCCGTTCCTCGTTGAACCAGGAG
>Ga0080006_1271164_pt4 | contig 25316 bp, 28 predicted proteins | sample RS3BMetagenome_FD_69209 | JGI IMG/M metagenome (GOLD analysis project Ga0080006, IMG submission 69209) | Ferric oxide microbial mat and aquatic microbial communities from Rainbow Spring, Yellowstone National Park, USA - RS3B (SPADES... ...
AGGATCAAATTATACAGGGATTTATTTAGCATTATAATCAGGGGCAATTACCATTATTCTATGGCATTACCAAACAAGGAAATCTTTGAACTGGCAAACGACTACCTATCCCCCAGGCTGGCGGCTGAAATATTTGTTCACAGGTCACTCACCAGGTACATAATTACGGACAACCGTTCACTGAATATGTGACTGGTTGATTTGGACTAAAGTTAGTATGCTAAGAAATTTAAAAAAGGATTTATAAGAATAGTACATTTACCCGCATGGGGAGAAAAACATATCTAACAATAATATTCAGCTCCGAAGGAGAGCGCCCATCGGAGATACTGACGCGGCTAAGGTCCCTAGGTTTCAAACCCATAACCGGAAGCAGAGATATGGTTTATGAATGGGGAAATCACGCAAATGTCGAAGATGCAATATCTCTGCTGGATAAAGTGTATGCAACCTTACAGGGTTATAATGTGCTATTTAGTGCAGAAACCATTGAAGAATGATTGATCTTATACCTTCTTATATATCCACACTTTCCGCACTTAACTATTAGAGCCGACCTTCTAAGTCTAATTGAACCCCCGTTGGGTATTATAGAATATTTGCACTTTCTGCAAACCCAAACTTTAAATCCCTCAGGTCTTCTAACTCTGTATTTGGTAGAATATTTGAAAATCAGTTCATATTTTATGTGAGAATACTCTGTAAGGCCCATTTTATCATCAATAAGCGCCAATTGGAAAAGTTCATTCATTCTGCTCTTAATTATTCTTACTTCTCCCCCTTTTCCCATCTATGAATTCACCCCTGGGTTGTTCCACTATTTCTCTTTCAATCATGATTTCCTCCCCCCTAAGAATTAAGCCATTAGGAAATATGCCATTAAAACCTTCGAAAGCAGTCCATCTGCACTTATAATGAAGATTTTCACTTTTTATGGGTTCCTCTTCAAAATCCACGATGACTAGATCCGCATCATATCCCGGGGCTATTCTTCCCTTTGGAATTCCAATTATTTCCGCTGGATTTGTGGATAGTAATTTCACTGCATAATTCAAATTAATAATGCCCCTCTTGAATAGCATTAATATTAAAGGCAACCTGGTTTCAACACCGGGCATCCCGGATGGGGCAGACTCAAATACCTCCTTTTCTTCAAGTGTATGTGGTGCATGATCCGAGGAGACAACATCTATCAATTCTTTTGATAGGTAATTCATAAGATCTTCTTGTATTATATTCTTCCTTAGAGGCGGATTCACCTTTCCCAGAGATCCTAAATTCATATCCCTGTTCAAAAGTAAATGATGAGGTGTGACCTCAACCCTGAAACCGAATGATTTTGATATTCCGGCCAGTGTTCTTGATGTTGCATGTGCTATAAGTAAATTGTTCAGAGAAAGGCGAGAAATAATTTCCACAGCCTCAAGTTCACATTCCAGAGGTCTGGAATTATCATGTGCTTTTAAGTCTTTATCATCTATTTTGTATTTATCCAGACATGATTGATTTTCGGCGTGGAACACTTTAATCTTCTGATTGTTGATTATCTTTGTAAGGTCAGAAATTATTCCGCCAGTGGATTTGCCCATGAATACCTTTTGTCCAATTGCCCCATCAATCTCATATCCCGCTGGGAGCTGATACAATGCAAAGTCTGTAAAACTTCTACCAGTTATTGTCTTTAATTTTTCATTGAACACTTCTTGTGAATTTATGGGTTTAATATTATTGGGCATGTCGGCTACTGTGGAAGTCCCTCCATAAATTGCACTCTTGGATCCAGAATAAAAATCTTCCTTTCTTTCTTCGCCCGGGTCCCTGAAATGTACATGGATGTCCACACCAGCAGGTAAAATGAAACCTTCTAATGTTCTTACGTTTCCATTTCCCCTTTCAACACCAATATTCTTAATTCTGCCGTTTTCAACTTCCAGGTATCTATCCTTGAATTCTCCATCAATAAAGAATTTCCCTCGGAAGTATTCAGTCAATTCTATCCATTCTCCAATAGCTTTCTAAATACCGGACCGTTTGGCTCAACTTCATAGAATATTTCTGCAGTAAAAGTCTTGATTTCTACGTCTTTATCTTTCCAGCATCCCTTTTCCATTCCTGCCTTCCAGCAAACCGCGTCTAGGAATTCCTTAGAATCCATTTTCTCTTCAACAGCGACTTGGGGGAGCAAAAGACCGCTAAATGGACCTGAACTTGCAATTAATCCATGTATACCCACAATTATCTTTTCTGGAAGTTTTGACCTATCTTCCACATTTACAGGGACAGGTTTTGTTAAAAGGGACACTTCAACAACTATCCCATCTAGCTCCCTTTTAGTAACAGGCGGGAAACGGGGATCCTCTACAGCTGCAGCAATGGCGCTTTTTATTATAGCCTCCCCCAAAGGATATATAGGTTCCGGGAAGCCAATGCACCCGCGTAATTCTCCACTGGTTTTATTAATTGTGGTGAAGACACCACGCTTTTCTACGAATTTTCCACCGTAACTGTTCTTGACAACCAGCTTTATATCCACATACTCCTCAATGGCTTTTCTTGCAAGTTTAACAGCTATAGTTCCCTCTTCATCAGTGTACTCGTAAAAATTCATACTCCCCTCCTATCTCCCCAAATTATCTTGTGAAGCTGGGGCAACACTCTTACATTAATTCTTTTATCTAAAACCTTTTCTACCAGCCATTTAAGATTTGTTCCACCTTCTGGTTGAAAAATCACCTCACCTTCAAATGGATATTTCTCCATTATGGCAACCGAAAAGTCGAAGTCTTTTTCATCAGCAATGACAAATTTCAAATAATCCTTGTTTCCGAGAAGTTCTATATTAGAGTATAGGTTATGTTCAACCATTTTTGAGGAAGGAGTCTTGATATCCATAGAAATTATCAAGTTATCTTCTGTAGGAACCTCCTCTATGGATATAGATCCACTCGTCTCCAATATTATTTTGAAATCAAGGTCTAAAAGCTTATACATGAGCGGATAAACGTCCTTTTGAATCAACGGTTCTCCTCCTGTTATAGATACATACTTAACCCCTGATCTAACTGCCTCCTGCACAAGGTCGTCAACTTCCATCTTTGTTCCACCATAAAAGGAATATTTTGTATCGCACCATTCACATCTCAAATTGCACCCAGTTAGTCTGATGAAAAATGTCGGTATACCTATAAAAGGCCCTTCACCCTCTATGGATAGAAAAGTTTCGGTAATTGTAAGCATTATAACGTAATGAATTTCTGTGAAATAATCTTTATGAATTAATTGTAAGTGTTAAGTAGATTTTTCATTTTTTTCTCCTATTATTATTTCACAGTCAAACTTTCCTGGCTTCACAGTATCCTTTTTAACGATCTTATAGGAAGGGAAAAGCTTGTTTAATATGGAATCCTCAAAACTTTCACACACTAGGTTCTCACGATCCACAGCTAAATTATAGTATATGCAGTTCTTCCTTTTAATTACAATGTTCCCATTTACCTCTGAAATTGATGCCATACAACCTAGGCTATTATAAAAATTTAAAAGTCCATTTATTCCAGCATTTGGACTTATTCCTGAAACAACATTGGAGCCTGCTCTTTCAAGGAATGATTTTACCCACTCCTTTCCCATTTCCATCTCTAACTGGTCTAGAAAAATCTTTAATAATAGGTCATACCTTTTAGGAAACAAATCAGCTCCTTTCTTTGTAATTTGATAAACCTTTTTTGGCCTTCCCCTTTTAGTATTTACAAAGTTGTAAGTTACCAAATCCAAAGGAGATAAAGGAAACCTTTGATAAACTCGGCGTCCCGGAGATGGAAAGAAAATATCTTGCTGGAACTGTTGCGCAATTTGAGTCCGAAGGTGTATATTCTAAAATAAAAAAGCAGTGGGAAGAAAAGGGTGTTATATTTATGGATATGGACTCAGCCCTACAGAAATATCCTGAAATTATTAGGGAGCATTTTGGAAAAGTAGTTCCTGCTAGCGACAATAAATTTGCCGCGCTAAATACTGCTGTTTGGTCAGGTGGATCATTCCTATACATCCCCAAAGGCGTTCAAGTGGACCTTCCAGTTCAAGCTTACTTCAGGATGAATGGAGAGCTTGAAGGACAGTTTGAGAGAACACTGATCGTTGCAGAAGAGGGTGCATCGGTTCATTATATTGAAGGGTGTACCGCTCCTACTTACAGTAGATATGCACTCCATGCAGCTGTAGTTGAAGTCTACGCTAAGAAAAATAGCAAGGTTAGATATACATCAATCCAGAACTGGTCAGATAATGTAATAAACCTCCCAACCAAGAGGGCATGGGTGGAGGAAAATGCAAGAATGGAGTGGGTCCAGGGAAGCTTAGGATCTAAGATTACCATGACATATCCTTCCTCAATACTTAGGGGAGAATATGCGTCCACTTCAAACCTCAATGTGGCTCTGGCCATGGGTGAGGTATGGAAGGACAACGGGGCTAAAGTGGTTCATGCTGCACCAAACACTAGTTCAAAGGTTGTTGCCAAAAGTATATCTGGTAGAGGAGGAATGTCAGTTTACAGGGGACTTTTAAGGATAAACCAGGGTGCTTACAATTCAAAGTCCTCAGTGCAATGTGACGCTCTCATAGTGGATGACATATCAAAGAGCAATACTTATCCACATAACGAGATACTGGATGATACAGCAGTTTTCTCACACGAGGCATCAGTAGGAAAAATATCAGAGGAACAGATAAATTACCTCATGAGCAGAGGCATAAGGGAAGAGGATGCAAGATCGCTCATTGTACTTGGCTTCCTGGATGATGTTCTTAAAGAAATCCCGCTTGAATATTCCATAGAATTCAACAAACTAATTAGGCTAGAAATGAGCAAGATGGGTGCGGTTGGATGAACATCGAACTAATAAAAAAGGAAAGGGAGAAATTACTGGAGAAGCTTCCTCTCAGAGGGGAGCCTGATTCTCCATCATTCAAATACTACACTCCTCTAAGAGAGGATGAAATATTGCCACTATATAGAACAGATCTTAAAAAATGTGCAGGGATGCAAACAAGATATACCCTTCACAACGGATCACCCTGTAGGTTCCTAGGGTCAGAGAAATTCCAATACGGCAGTATATTGGAACATGAAAGCGATATTGATCCGGATATTTTCTTTCCAAAATCAGACAATAAGCTGGAAATTTTAAATCAGGCAAAATTTAAAGATGGCATGTTTTTGAAAATACCTTCTAATTTTTCCTCCGATAAATTGTATGAGATCATGTCAACAAATGAGGAAAACCATGTATCGAGACATTATATGGAAATAGGGGATAATGCCCAGGTTAACTTCATAGTAAATCATATAATTTCATTAAATACTACAGTATCTAATTCTTCTGTAATTAAAGTGGGTGAGAACTCCAACCTTACCATTTACCTGCTGGAAGATTCATCCCTTTCATTTTTTAATAATTTGAATTTGCATTTATATTTAGGAAGATATTCAACCGTAAAGATCTTCCACTTAGCAGTTTATGGAAAAAAAGATGTAACAAGAATAATAATGAATCATATTGATCAATACTCCGATTCTAACTATTTTGGATCAGCGATAGGAAAGAAGAGTAATCATCTTGATCTTGAAGTTCTATCAAATCACCAGAGTCCCCTTGAGAGAAATAACATAAGTTTCAAGGGAATACTTGGCAATAAGAGTTCAATCATATTCAGGGGCAATATAAAAATATCAGAAGGATCAAGGGGAACGGAATCATTCCTCATGGCAAATTTATTGCTCCTCTCAAAAGATGCGGTTGGAAATGCTATTCCCACACTTGAGATATACAATGGAAATGTACGATCCAAGCATGGAGAAACTGTATCTTCCTTACCGGATGAACAAGTTATGTATCTGGAGTCTAGAGGGATAGAAACAAAGGAGGCTAAAAAACTTATCCTGGAGGGATTCATATATCCCATAATTGAACCGGTACCGGATAACATTAAGGAAAAGTATTTATCGCTTGTTGATGAGATAGTGGAATAACTATGGACATCAACTCCATAAGGAAAGATTTTCCAATATTAAATAGAAATTTTATTTATCTGGATTCTGCAGCAACATCACAAAAGCCTCGTCAGGTGATTGATGCAATAAGGAACTATTATGAGAATTATAACGCAAACGTACATAGATCCATTTATAGCCTGGCGAGCGAAGCCACGGAGATATATGAGAGTTCCAGGAAGAATATTGCCGATTTCATCGGAGCCAGGGATAATGAAATTATTTTTACGAGGAATACCACAGAAGCACTGAACCTCTTATCCTATTCACTACAGAATAAACTGGAGAAGGGAGATGAAGTATTATTAAGCAGAATGGAGCACCACAGCAATCTGCTACCATGGTTAAGATTAGAATCTCACGGTATCAAAGTAAAATTCATAGAATTAGATAGTGAAGGAAATATGGATGAAGAAGATTTCAAATCTAAACTCACAAAGAATGTAAAACTAGTAAGTATTACTCATGTTTCGAATGTTCTTGGTACCATAAATAATATTGAGTTTTTTGGTAAGATGGCAAAAGAAAATGAGTCACTTTTCGTTGTGGATGGGGCCCAATCCATACCTCATTTACCTTTCAAAATAAATGATTATATAGATTTCTTGGCCTTCTCAGGACATAAAATGCTCGGACCAATGGGTATAGGAGTCCTTTATGGAAAGTATTCCTTGCTAGAAGGGCTCCCTCCATTCATGCAGGGGGGTGAAATGGTAAAGAGCGTATCTTTAGAAAGAGTAATCTATGAAGATCCGCCGGTAAAATTTGAGGCAGGTACTCCAAATGTTGAAGGTGCAGTGGGCCTCTCTGCTGCAGTAGATTATTTGAAAAAAATTGGTATGGATAATATAAGAAAACATGAGTACGAGTTAGGAAAAAGGGCTCTAGAATTAGCAGAATCAAATAAACTTATAGAATATTATGGCCCAAGGGATTCTAGAAAGAGGTCGGGGTTAATATCATTCAACTTAAAGTCAAAAAAGTATGATAGAATAGTCAAAGATCTGCAATCAAAATCCATTATTGCCGGAAAATTCATCCATTCCCACGATGTTGCGGAGTTCCTGGGCGACAAATCAGTTTTTGCCAGGAGTGGATATCATTGTGCTGAGCCTCTATTCAAGTATCTCGGAATCAATGGTTCTGTAAGGTTCTCATGGTACCTCTACAATACTATCCAGGAAATAGAAAAGGCTTTTGAATCTCTGGGTGAGATAAATGTCTAATTGGGATTTTATAAACAATTATGGGGATCTTAGAAACTGGGGTAAATTGGATTCAGCAGATATAAAAATAGAAGGAGCAGGAACGCAATGTGGGGATGTGATAAACCTTTATATAAAACTGGAAAACGGTATTATTAAAGATGCCAAATTTGATGGTGATGCCTGCATTCTTTCAACTATCTCTGCTGACATCTTCCTTTCTAAAATAATTGGCATGAATATTAAAGACGCAGTGAAGATTTCAGAGAACTCATATCTTGAAGAATTCCCCATAAATGTTTCTCCGGGAAGAATAGGATGTGTCCTTTTGCCTTTAAGAACTCTTAAAAGAAGCGAATATGGGAAATATTGTTAAATTTATTCACCATTTTATTGAATATATTAAAGAATATTAAATAAGAACGGATACAACATAAATGACTCAAATTGAAGATCTCATTCAAAAGGCGATTTCCGGGGATCGAAGAGCTATTGGAAAATTGATCACAATATTGGAAAACAGGTTAGAGGGGTACAATGAATTAAGAAGCATTATTGATAAAAATCCCGGAAAATCATTCATTACGGGAATAACCGGTCCCCCAGGGGCTGGAAAATCCACACTGATATCAAAGTTGGTTAGGGCCTTCTCCGGTGAAGAAAAACTGGCGGTGGTCATGATTGACGCAACCAGTCCTTTCAGTGGGGGCTCCTTACTTGGAAATAGACTGAGGATCATGGATGAGGGTGATGCTTATATTAGAAGCATGTCCACAAGGGGGCAGAGTGGGGGCTTGAATTTCGCTATTGGGGATGTTTTGGACCTTCTGGCTTATCTTGGATACAGCATGATAATTGTTGAATCGGTTGGTGCGGGACAGGATGAAGTTGATATAATGTATTTTTCAGACCTTGTAACTCTGGTTCTGGCACCAGGGCTGGGTGATGAGATACAGGCAATGAAAGCAGGCCAAATGGAAATAGGAGATTTTATTGTTTTAACAAAGTCTGACCGGCCAGAGGCTTATGTTGCTGAAAAGCAATTGATGGAAATACTGAGTATACCGGATAATGCTAAGTCTCACAAATTTTTCAAGGTTTCATCCATAAACGGCTCGGGAATTCAGAATTTGGTAGATGCCATAAAGGATTTCAAAAAAAACATGTCTCGTGATGAGAGTAGAATAAGGAATAAAGAAAAATTGAAAAATAATATACTTGCAATAATAAATTCCAATGACAAGAAGATAGAAGAACTTGCAGATATGATTACTAGAGGTGAAATTTCATTGACTCAGGCAACCAGATCTTTTCTTAGATCAGTTTCTGATAGTCAATGATTTTTGTAACCGTATAAAATTTATTTTCTAGATGAAAAGGTAAATCATTTATGCGTTAATAATTTCGGCTACCATTAATATTAAGTAATAAAACAATTATATGGAAAAGGTGAAAAATTATGAAGGTAACCTTAAGTGTAATTAAAGCCGATGTTGGAGGGCTTGCCGGTCATTCCAGGGTTCATCCCGATCTAAAAAATGAAGCAAGGTTGGTATTGGAGAATGCAAGGGATGAAGGAAAGATAATAGATTTTTACGTTACCGCAGTTGGGGATGATCTCCAGCTAATAATAACGCATAATAAGGGTGAAGGCTCACCTGAAATACACAAAATGGCCTGGGATGCTTTCATAAAAGCCACAGAAGTTGCAAAGAAATTGAAGCTCTATGGTGCGGGACAGGATCTTCTTAAGGATTCATTCTCCGGTAATTTGAAAGGGATGGGTCCTGGAGTTGCTGAAATGGAGTTTGAAGAAAGAAAGAGTGAACCTGTTGCAATTTTTATGATGGATAAGACAGAACCAGGAGCTTTCAACCTACCCATTTACAAGATATTTGCAGATCCTTTCAACACGGCAGGTCTGGTAATTGACCCAAATATGCATCACGGATTTGATTTTGAGATATGGGATGTGATTGGCAAGAAGGCAGTTACTCTTCACAGCCCAGATGAAATTTATGACATTCTTGCCCTTATTGGGTCCAAGGGGAGATATGTAATTAAGAGGGTCTACCCTGGAAAGGAAAATGAGCACCTTCCTCATGAGCCTGTTGCAGTGGTAAGCACAGACAAATTGCAGGAAATAGCTGGCAAATATGTTGGCAAGGATGATCCAGTGGCTATTGTTAGAGCACAGGCAGGACTGCCAGCAATGGGAGAAGTCTTGGAGCCTTTTGCTTATCCTCATCTTGTATCAGGTTGGATGAGAGGAAGCCACAATGGGCCTATTATGCCAGTTTCTGAAAAGGATGCTACCCCATCAAGATTTGATGGGCCGCCAAGGGTAATTGGGTTGGGATTCCAGCTTTCAGAGGGAAGATTGGTCGGACCAGCCGATTTGTTGGGAGACGTTGCTTTCGACAATGCGAGGAGATTGGCATTGGAAATAACTGACTACATTAGAAGAATGGGCCCATTCGAACCACACAGACTTCCAGATGAAGAAATGGAATATACGACATTGAACGAAGTTAGAAATAAATTGTCGAACAGGTTCAGAGATCTATAATGGAAGACCAAGAACTTCATGGGATTCCCTTGAAAGATCATATCCTCGAAATACTGCGGGGAGATGGGAAGTCAATATCAGGTATCTATAAAGAGCTAAAGAATACCGACAATGCTAAGATTCACAGGCTCGAACTTACAGGCTACCTTAAGGCCATGACTGATTTTGGCCTGCTAAAGGAGAAATATGTGAAGCCATCCAAAATCTATTACCTTAATAAGAAAGACGGGGAAACAATATACGATTTCATAAAGGAAAAACTCCAGAACGAAGAAGACCACAGAGCCGAAAAGACTCTATACGTTCTGTATAAAATATTTGAAAGACCAATTTTTTCTGCAGAGTTAGAAAAGGCAGGAGTAATTTCTATATCAAATGCTAAGAGAATCGATAAGAAGGAAAGGAAGAGAATCTTGGAGAAAATAGAAAATAAGGATGTAAGATTAACCCCGGAAATGGAGGCTTTTATACCACAGGAGCAATATCCGGATCTGGCTATTAAGGTACTTTCGGATATAATAAGCGAAAAATTCAAATTCAAAAAAGGGAGCAACGGAGTCCAGAAGAAATTAGAATTATGAAATTTATTTTATTTTAATAATTCTTCTTTCCTGAAGGAATGCCAGATCGTTTCTATAAATATCCCTTATGTCATCAAGATTCAAAACAAGCATAAGGAGCCTTTCCAGACCAAGCCCCCAGGCAGCAACCTGATACTTTATTCCCCAGGGCTTTAAAACCTCTGGCCTGAAAAGCCCTGCCCCGCCTAACTCCATGTATTTACCCATAAATTTTCCAAAAATCTCTAAAGACGGTTCAGTGTAAGGGAAGAAAGAAGGTTTGAATTTTAAATCATTTATTCCCAGGGAATTGTAGAATTCCCTTAGGGTCCTTATAAGAACTCCGAAATTAACTCCCGGGCCTGATATTACGCCCTCAACCTGTGTAAATTCAGCCAGGTGTTTTGAATCCAGGTTTTCTCTCCTGAATATTCTTTCCACCGAAAATATTTTACAGGGTTCGTGGGGATGCTCAATTAGATACCTTATGGTGTTAACAGTTGTGTGAGTTCTTAATATCTTTCTAGATGCTTCTTCAATTGACCAGCTATAACCCCATCCCTTTCCGTTCCCCAATCCATTTTCATGAACTTCCTTTACTTTCTCAGCCATTTCTTTATCCGGAGTAGCTGAGCCCTCTACGTAGAATGTGTCTTGCATATCCCTTGCTGGATGGTTTTGGGGTATGAATAAGACATCCATATTCCAAAAAGTATTTTCTATGTAATTACCGTAAAGCTCCTGGAATCCCATGGCTATCATTTTCTTTCTTACAATATCAATAAATTCCGATAAAGGATGAATTTTTGCAGGAAGTGCTCTAGGTGCGTATAGCATCACATCATAAGGCCTCAATTTTATGCTTTCATTATACCTTTCTATGAGTTCTGGAGTTATCTGGTTTATTTCCTCAGTTTCAACCAGCTCCTCTTCAGGTATTCTGTGTGCTTGTTCCGTAAGCTTTATCTTCCTTCTCATCCTTACTTTTTCTTCAACGAAATCTTTTCTACCTTTAACTGGAGATACATCAATGTCCTGGTTTTTACCATTTGAAATTCCAATTAGTAAATCCTTAACTTTTGTGACGTATTCTTTAAGTGGCTCTGGATTTTCTATGTAAATTTTTCCATTCTGAGTTCTTCCCCCAAATTTATAGAATTGTGCAAGTGCAAATCTAAGATCGTCCCCCATATATTTTTGAAGTTCCTGAAGGTCTACAATTCCTTCATCAATCAATTTTAAAAGTTTTTCCTCAGGTAATCCTTTCTCCAGAACTCTTTTACCTTCCTTTCCCAACGCGTAAATTCTGAAGGGCCTTTCATCAACATTAACCAATTTTTTCTCTTTAAGCCATGATACAGCACTCGCAACTTCGTTCTTATCCATTATCTTAAAAAGTTCCTCCACATCAACAAAGTCTTTGCCTTTAAGGTACTTTATAATTTTCTTTTCAGAATTAGTCAGTTCCATTCATTGCGTAATAAAGTACCGTTCATAAACTTTATTAAAAATTCGCCTGATTAAATATATAGGATTAAATAACCCTAACGATTAAGGGTTGATGGCTAAGGAGGATCCTGAGACCAATTTCTCAGAATGGTACAACGATATTATAGAGAGGACAGGTTTAACGGATAAAAGGTACCCAGTCAAGGGTCTTAATATATGGCCTCCATATGGATGGAAGTTGATGAGACTTATAGACGAAAGAATAAGAAAACACTTTGAAGATTTCGGTTATCAAGAAGTTTATTTCCCATCCCTCATACCTAAAAGTCAGTTCAATAAGGAAGCAGAACACATAAAGGGATTTACCTCAGAAGTTTATTGGATCACAAAGGGAGGGGACAATGAACTGGATGAGCAATTGGTTCTAAGGCCAACGTCAGAAACTGCCATGTACCCCATATTCTCTTTGTGGATAAGGTCCCATGCAGATTTGCCGCTAAAAACATATCAGATTGTGAATGTTTTCAGATATGAAACTAAGCAGACCAGAACATTCATCAGGGTAAGGGAGATCCACTTCATTGAAGGCCATACAGTTCATGACAGCTACGAAGATGCTGAAAAACAAATAGCAGATGACATAGAGATATGGAAGAGGGTTTCTGAAGATATAGCAGTTCCATACATAATGGGAAAGAGACCGGATTGGGACAAGTTTCCAGGGGCTTACTATACCATAGGTGCAGATACTTTTTTCCCCTCAGGCAGATCACTTCAGATTGCCACAATACATCAATACAAAGACAACTTTGCAAAGCCCTACGAAATAAAGTTTGTCGATGAAAATGGAAATACCAGCTAGAAGAAATACAATCTGAACTTTATTCCAGGGCCAAGGAAAGAATCAATTCTTACATTAAACCACTTCACAGTCTTGAAATTGAAATGGACTTCTATCCAAACTACGTTTATTGGTGCGGTGAAAAAAGTTGTGCTGATGTCATAGAGGAAAAAACAGGAAAAAGTATTCTCTCTACTACCGAGGGCTTCGGAAAATGCATAGTATGCGGAAGGGAAGGTCAAAAAACGATTATTTCAAAGAAATATTAGAAATATAAAATTTAATCCTCAATTCCCTGCTTTATTTTCTCATTAAATAGGAAAAAGCCAGTTAATCCAAATCCCCCGAGCACCACAGTTATACTGTATAATCCTATATCAGTCCAATCTCCGTACGCTATACCCCAGGACAGGTAGAAAATTACGGCAACACCGAAAAGCATGAAAGACAGGAGCCGCAGTAAGCTGTTTACGCTCATTTGATCAAAGCTAATGTATCCTTAATATTTATAGTTAATTTCAGGGAAAGCTTCTTGATATAATTTAAACCGGTATAAGTTCTAAATCCCTTACTAAAAGATAGAACATGCAATCGCAAAAATTAATTATATGTTTTTAATATAGGCTAGCTATTCCAGAGGTTTAATGATGATTGAAATTGATATATGTAAAAAAATTGGTCTGACTAGCTCTGGAATATTGGAAGGGTGTAGGTTATATGGGTAAATATAATATTTTAAAGCACGAACTGGTACCTGCTCATGAACTTCTAAGCAAGGAGGAGGAAGAGGAACTCTTACAGAATCTAGGAATTAAGCGGGAACAGCTTCCCAAGATTCGAAAATCCGATCCTGTTATTAAAATTCTGGAAGAAAAATATGGCCCTATTGAACCAGGAAGGATCATTAAGATTATAAGAAATAACAGTAGGACAAGTGGAATTTATATTGTTTATAGAATGGTGGTAGGTGAATAAATGGTTAAAGAAGTTTTGGATGCTATTTTTAGGGAATTTGATGCCGTTAGCCATCAATTGACCAGTTACAATGATTTTATTCCTACAGATGATAACCCTAACTCAGGGATGCAAGAGGTCTTAGATACTCTGAGGGTGTCGGAGGATGATCCTCCGGGAGAGATAAAACTTGACAGGTCAAAGACAGGCGGTGCGGATATCAGGATAAGGTTCGGGAGAAAGAAAGGACCAAACGGGAACGATGAACCAACAGTAAGGATAGGGCTTCCTTTGATTAGGGAGCCTACGGGTTCTGAAAATTATATTACACCGATGGAGGCCAGGCTCAGGGATTTAAACTATATGGCACCACTTTACCGAGGGTGCCTATAGGAATCTAGATGAGAATGGATTTATTTCACCGGAAACCTTTGTGGAAGGTGGAGATGTACTGATTGGAAAAACTTCACCCCCGAGGTTTATGGGTGAAGAGGATCAGCAGTTCATAACAACACAGAGAAGAAGAGAAAGTTCCATAACGAACAGGCCAGGAGAATCTGGCTATGTCGATAGTGTTATTCTGACAGTGTCTGAGAACAACAGCAGGATGATCAAAGTTAAGGTTAGGGGAGACAGAATTCCAGAGCTTGGTGATAAATTCGCTAGCAGGCATGGTCAAAAGGGAGTTGTTGGAGCTATCATACCTCAGGAAGATATGCCATTCACAGAAGATGGGGTAATTCCTGACATTATAATAAATCCTCATTCAATTCCAAGCAGAATGACCGTAGGGCATCTTCTTGAAACATTGGGAGGCAAAGTCGGATCCCTAGAAGGCAGATTTATAAATGGTACAATATTTAACGGAGAACCTGAGGAAAGTTTAAGGGAGGCACTGGAGAGAAACGGCTTCAAATACAGTGGAAGAGAAACAATGTATGATGGAATCACCGGAAGGAAATTTGAAGCTGATATTTTCATTGGAGTTGTTTTCTACCAGAAACTGCACCACATGGTTGCCGGGAAATTCCATGCAAGATCCAGGGGACCGGTACAAATACTCACCAGGCAGCCCACAGAAGGAAGGTCAAGACAGGGTGGTCTTAGATTCGGAGAAATGGAAAGGGATACCCTTATTGGCCATGGAGCAGCCATGACAATAAAGGATAGGCTTCTTGATCAGAGTGATGGTTTTACCATCTGGGTATGTGGAGACCCTGAATGCGGCCATGTGGCAATCAATGATTACAATAAAAAGGAGCTTAGATGCCCGGTATGTGGAAATACAACAAACATTCACCCAATTGAGACCAGCTATGCATTTAAGCTGATGAGGGATGAGCTGATGTCGCTTGGTGTTGTAATGAGATTAAGGTTGGGTGAGCTGAAATGAGTGCTGAAATTTCAAAAGGTATTAAGTGAAGCGGAATCAGAGGCTTCTGACATTTCCATATGCCCCTATTGCCATTTTGAAAACAAGAAGATAACTCTGGAAAAACCCACAACATTCAGGGAAGAGGGGAGAAAGCTCACACCAAAAGAAATCAGGGAAAGATTTGAGAAAATCCCTGATGATGATTTGGTTCTTCTTGGTCTGGAACCAGGGGTTGCCAGGCCTGAATGGATGATACTTACCGTTTTCCCTGTTCCACCGGTAAATGTGAGACCAACAATTACACTCGAAACTGGAGAGAGAAGCGAGGATGATCTGACACACAAATTGGTAGATATTATTAGGATAAATCAGAGATTGAGGGAAAACAGGGATCAGGGAAGCCCTCAACTCATAATTGAGGATCTCTGGGAGCTTTTACAGTACCATGCGACTACATACTTCGACAATCAGACTCCTGGAGTACCACCTGCCAAGCACAGGTCCGGCAGGTCATTGAAAACACTCGTGCAGAGGTTAAAAGGAAAGGAAGGAAGGTTCAGGAGCAATCTTTCAGGCAAAAGGGTAAACTTTTCCGCTAGAACAGTCATAAGCCCAGAGCCTTTCCTTTCTGTCAATCAAGTAGGTGTGCCAATAAAGGCAGCACGGGAATTAACTGTTACCGAAACCGTAACCGAACACAATATAGAAAAAATTAAGGAAATGATAAGAAACTCAGTTAACGCAGACGAATCATCTGAGTACAGGCCTGCAGTTAATTATGTTATAAAAGAAGATAATAAAAGGATGAAAGTTACAGATAAAAATGCCAATGAACTTGCAGATAAATTGCAGCTTGGATGGAAAGTAGAAAGGCAACTCCAAGATGGAGATGTCGTTCTCTTCAACAGGCAACCATCTTTGCACAGGATGTCTATGATGGCCCACGAAGTAAAAGTTCTTCCTTACAGAACCTTTAGATTTAATGTAGCAGTATGTACACCATATAACGCAGACTTTGATGGAGATGAGATGAACCTTCATGTCCTGCAAAGTCAGGAGGCCAGGGCAGAAGCTGAAATTTTAATGAAAGTTCAGGAGAATTTTCTATCTCCACGATTTGGCGGTCCCATTATGGGGGCCATACATGACCATATAACCGCAATGTTTCTTCTAACTTTCAGAAATAGAAAGATACCGAAGGAACTCGGTATTCATATACTTTCATATGTTAATGTGGATAAATTACCTCCAGTGCACAAGGATGATAAAGGAAGGGAGTATTTCCTGGGAAGGGAAATATTTTCTGTTATACTTCCCGAGGGTATAAACATAACATTCAAAGGGAAGATAAACGACAAGACCATTGATCCAGAGGGAACAGAAGGCCTTGTGATAATTAAGGATTCCAAGTTGATATCCGGTGCTATAGATGAAAACGCAGTTGGTACAATGAAAGGTATATTGCTGGATTACATCATAAGAAAATATGGAAATGCAAGGGCAGCTAAGTTCTTGGATGATGTTACAAGGTTAGCTGCTGGTGTTATTTCATATATTGGATTTTCGACAGGGATAGATGATGAAGATGTTCCTTTGCAGGCTAAAGCTCAACTTAGAGAAGTAGGTCTGGAAGCGGTAAGAAGGGTGGAAAAACTCATTGAGAATTACAAAGAGGGACTTATAGGACCGGAGCCGGGTAAGACTTTGGAAGACACTTTGGAATCACTTATTATGAAGGAACTTTCGAAGGCAAGGGAGAAGAGCTCAGAAATAGCATCCAATTACCTCGGTATAGAGAACTCCACAGTTAAAATGGCAAAGTCAGGTGCCAGGGCTAACATGACAAATCTGGCACAGATGGCAGGTATTATAGGCCAGCAGAGTATTAGAGGTAAGAGGCAGCACAGAGGATATACAGGCAGAACATTATCACATTTCAAAAAGGGTGACCTTGGTGCCTATGCCAGAGGCTTTGTAACTTCATCATACAAAGAAGGTCTCAAGCCTACAGAATATTTCTTCCACGCTGTTGGCGGAAGGGAAGGCCTGGTAGATACAGCAGTAAGAACAAGCAGATCCGGTTACATGCAGAGGAGGCTTATTAACGCACTTGAAGATTTAAAGGTTTCAGAAGAGAGAAGCGTTGTTGACACTGAAGAATCCATTATACAATTGGTATATGGGGAGGATGGCGTGGATCCATCGAGATCATTTGAAGGGAAGTCAGTGGATGTAGAGTTTGTCCTAAAGGAGAAATTTGGGGACAAGTATGGAGGTGAAAAACAATGACAACACAGCAGATCCTTGTATGGAAAGACACATTAAAGAAGGTTTCCGAAATAATACAGAAGGCAAAGGATTCCACCGTATGCTACTGTGTGGACTATGACATTCCTTCTAATATTAAGGTAAAGGAAGGAATGATTACGGTCAGTGGTAAAACATTCGTTGTAAGATTCAAAATATCATCAATTAAACCCTATGAAAATCAGCAAGGATGTATTTTCAAAAAGAAAGACAACCCCAGAACATGCATAGAGATTTCCAAGGCAGAGGAAATACAAGAAGATATAGTAAAGTATGAAGAGCTTTCGGGGATGTCTATTGAAAAAATTGATACGTATTCCATCCTGAGGCCAAAGGAAGAAATAAAAATTGAGCTTAAAGAAAATCCACTTGACAAGCTTGATCCGGAAGTTAAAAGTACATACGACCTAGCCTTAAAAATCGGTTACAACCTACCAATAAATATATGTAAGGATCTTGTAACAGTTAAGAAAAAATACAATGTTAGCGAGAAAGACTATCATGAACTCATTAAAGCTACTGCGGAGAAATACATGGAGAACCTAGTAGACCCTTACGAAGCTGTGGGTATTGTGGGGGCCCAGAGTATTGGAGAACCAGGTACACAGATGACCATGAGGACCTTCCACTTTGCAGGTATAGCAGAAATGGATGTTACTCTTGGACTTCCCAGGTTGATAGAAATAGTAGACGCCAGAAAAACTCCAAGTACTCCATCCATGACAATCTACCTAGACGAAAAAATAAGAAACAATGAAGAAAAGGCCAGAGAACTGGCAAGCAAAATAGAAACTACTACGATTACGGATATTGCCGATCTGGAAGTGAATACAACTGAAATGTATGTCAAGATAATTCTGGATAAAGAAAAGCTAAAGGAGAGAAACCTCCAGAAAGAGGAAATTACGTCAAAATTGAAGAAGATGAAGCTCCAGAAATACGAAATAGAGGAGGATGGTTACGAAATAAAAATCACCCTTGATGAGCCTTCGTATAAGAAGCTCTACAATCTTTCTGAAAGCTTAAAGTCCCTCCAGGTAAAGGGTGTTCCTAAAATCAGGAGGGCCATAGTTAAATACGATGATAAAAAGAAGGAATGGGTTATTTATACTCAGGGGTCCAATCTGCCGGCAGTGCTTGAGATGGACGGAATAGATTTTGCCAGAACAAAAACAAACGATATAATGGAAATTGCAGAAACACTTGGAATTGAGGCTGCCAGGCAGGCCATAATTGATGAATCCATATCCACACTTCAAGAAGCAGGACTGCATACAGATACGCGTCATCTTATGCTGGTTGCTGACATTATGACATACGACGGTACAGTCCAGGCCATAGGCAGGCATGGAGTATCTGGTAAGAAAGCTTCGGTTCTTGCGAGGGCAGCGTTTGAAATAACATCTAAACACCTGCTCAATGCAGGATTAATAGGAGAGGTGGATAAGTTGAATGGTGTAGCGGAAAATATTATAGTAGGGCAACCTATTACCCTAGGAACAGGGGCAGTTAACCTCATATACAAGAGGGGTGATTAAAATTGGACTACAACTGGGAGTTAGGAAGACTTAAAGAAACAGGAAAGTACGTGCTGGGACAGAAGGAAACAATGAAAATGCTGAAGAAGGGTCAAATAAAGGCAGTTGTTTATTCGTCAGAACCTCACTTCAAATTTGAATATGAAAAATTAAATGTCAAGAAGTATGAATCTGAATTGAATTCAATGCAGATGGGGGCCATATTTGGAAAACCTTTTCCTGTTAGCATCGTGGGTATTATTGAACCAGGATCTTCAGCATTAAAAGGGGATTGATGAAATTTGGGAGAAATAACATTGGATACAAGGGCTTTAGAGTTAATACAGCTTTTTGAGTCGAATCTTGGAGTTAAAGTCAAAGATGTTATTGAGGTCGAGGATTTTATCTACCTGATAGTTGAAAAGGGAGAAACCTATAGATTGTTTAAAGATGAAAAGAAGAAGCAGATATTTGAAAACCTCAAGGAATCATTAAAAAAGAAAATAAATGTTCTAGATTACGATGAAGACCCTGAAAAGTTTTTCCGGAACCTATTCTATAGATACAAAGTTGTATCATTGACCGTTACCTCAGGAGAAAAAGGTTTAATAGTAAATGTCAAGGTTGATCCGGCCTACAAGGCCAGCGCATTAGGAAAAGGTGCTAAGAACCTCCACACAGCCATGAACATTAGCAAGAGGTACTTCAACGTGGCAAGGATTTACATTGAATGAATTTTTTAATTACTTCTTGGTGGTCAAAAGCCATATTTAATTTTATTGCATCTTCTTCTTTAATTAAGAAAACTCCGGAAGCATCATCTCCTGCTTTGGGTTCTTCATAAGCTGTACCTTCAAAAACTATTGATATGGTATGGCCTCTGGGGTCTCTCTTAGGATCTGATAGAACTGTGAAAAGTTTCCATTGGTAAATGTCAACTCCAATCTCTTCCTTCATTTCCCTGAGAAAAGCATCTTCAACAGTTTCATTGTAATTGACATACCCACCAGGCAAGGCATATAGCCCCTTATATGGTTCGTTCCCTCTCTTAATTAGAACGAGTTTCCCCTTGTAATAAATAATCCCGTCAACAGTCACAGCCGGCCTTAAATAAGGATGGAAATTATAGAAGTTTAAAACTTCCATCTTATTCTTTAGCTGTTTAATCTTTTCCATGGCTTTATTGGTGGGTTGAATAATACCGGAGGATAACGTAATGTATCCATTTTCAATGAGAAAATTTAACTCCTCTTCACTTACACTTTCCCCTTTTATTATCCTTACAAGCAAATCCAGAAGTCTAGAATTCAGTGAAATATTATCGTTAAATTCATTCCTGTCCATTCTCACCTATTAAATAGAATCGAGTCGAATTAATTATCTTTGCCGTTACTTTTTGCCCGAGTTCCGCATCTCTAAGTATTATGGGATGATAGAATTCATCCCTGGCGATGAAGGAATTGTCCTTTCCACGTTCAATAACCAGTGATTCCATCTCTCTACCAACATACCTTCTCATTCTCCTCTCCGATATTTCCCTATGGAGTTCAGAGAATATCTGTGACCAGGTTGCTGTCTGGTTAGTGGGAGGAGTTTTCCAGCTGTGGGCTACAGTTCCAGGCCTAGGTGAATACTTTGTTATATTCAATATCTCAGGCTCTGTAGCAAGTATTACCTCCTTTGTCTTAATTAATGATTGAACATTTTCGTACGGGAATCCGACTATTACATCTGTGCTGAGCATGGAATCAGGGAATTTTTCTCTAAATTTCTTTACACCTTCCACAAAGTCTTCAATCCTGTACTTTCTTCCCATCTTCTTCAGAATCATGGGATCGCCACTCTGGAATGGGAGATGGAGGAATTTATAGAATCTCTTATCCTTCATTACATCCAGCAGTTCTTCCTGAATTTCTACAAAATGCTCTGGCTCCATCATTCCAATTCTAACAGTAAAATCCCCTTTCATGTTCTTTATATCTTTTAAAAGCTCCGGAAGATTTGAGCCAATGTCATATCCATAACTACCAGTATCTAGGGCAGTCAGCCTAACTTCCTTGGCACCTTTCTGAACAGCCCCTTCAATAGTGTTTAAAATTTCTTCTCTAGAAAAGGACTTTAATCTCCCCCTGGCCAGTCTAGAGATACAGAAGCTGCAGCCTCCATCACATCCCTCAGCTATAGGTATACCCACAGAAAGATCGTTGGGCTTAATTAAAGGGAGATTCCCCCTTGAAACTTCAAATGAAATATTTTTTACATCTGGAAGTTTGTAATGAGTTAAGCATCCAGATACTAAAACATCCTTACCCATTTTTTTGAATTCATCTATCCTCTTCAACATCTTTTTTTCTGTATGATCTATAACAATGCATGTGGAAATAAGCACTGAATCTGCTTCATTCAAATCATCTACCAGTGAATTACCCTGGGATATGAGGGAGGAAGCTATCATTTCCCCCTGTGCCTGATTAAGAGTGCATCCGTATTTTTCGAGGTAGAATTTCATTGCTACTGTAATTTAATCGACTTAAAAAATTATTGTAGATCATCAATTGACTATTAAAATTCCAATACTACACAGGGATTTGATATGTAATTTAACATTCTCAAACATAGAAAATTCAAGAATCCAGAAATTTTCCTTATCTTAAATTCCTAAAATAGCATGATTAAATCGAGAAATTTGATAAAATAATTCCTCATAAAGATAAAATAATATGTTCCATTAATCACTCATGCCAGTAGTTGTAAAACTAACCCCAAAGAAGGAAGTAACAGTAGAGGGGAGAAAAACTGCAGAGAAAATATTTGAAGAGCTGGGTTTAGGAAAAGATATAATTGCAGCTAAATTAAATGGTAAATTAATAGATTTGACCGATATCATATTGGAAGGTACATTAGAACCGGTATCAATTCACAGTAAAGATGGCATAGAGATACTGAGGCATTCGGCGGCACACCTTCTGGCTCATGCTGTATCAGAACTTTATCCTGATGCCAGGCCGACTATTGGACCACCTGTTGAAGATCCACCTGGTTTTTATTATGATATTGAAATGCCTCCAATTTCATCAGATGATTTAAAGAAAATAGAGGAAAAAATGAGAGAGATATCAAACAGGAATTACAAGATAGAAAAAATGGTGCTAAAGAAAGAAGAATTGCTTCAAATGTTCAGGGATAATCCTTTCAAAAGCGAACTTATAAAGGAAGAAGTAGAAGATGGAGGTAAATCAACAGCTTACAAACAGGGAAACTATGTAGAATTTTGCACTGGCCCACACGTACCATCCACCGGGTACATTAAGGCATTTAAACTGTTAAATGTTTCAACTGCATTCTGGCGGGGTAAAGAAGATAATCCAAAACTCATCAGGATTTATGGTACGGCCTTCCCTACGAAAGAAGAACTTGAACAATATTTGAACATGGTAGAAGAAGCTAAGAAAAGAGATCACAGGAAAATAGGTGCTGAATTGGATCTCTTTATCATGCGTCCAGAGTATGGCCCTGCATTTCCAATATACACACCGAAGGGGGCAATAATAAGAAATGAGTTAATTGATTACATGAGGGAATTAAATGCCAAAGCGGGCTATGAAGAGGTTTGGACTCCCCATGCCTTCAGAACCACACTATGGGAAAAATCAGGGCATATGAGCCATTATCGTGAAAACATGTTTCTTATGGAATTAGAAAATGAAGAGTACGGAATGAAACCAATGAACTGCCCTGGCCATATACTAATATTCCAGAGAAAGGCATGGAGCTATAGAGAAATGCCAGCAAGGTATTCTGAATTTGGAACTGTATATAGGTATGAAAGGTCTGGAGTCACCAACGGTTTATTGAGGGTCAGATCTCTTACACAGGATGATGGTCATGCGTTTGTGAGGATAGATCAAATAGATCAGGAAGTGGGAAAGCTTATAGATATGATTCAGGAAGTTTATTACAAAACCTTTGGTATAAAAGAATTGAGATTTAAATTGAGTACCAGGGATGAAAACAATAGGGAGAAATATGCTGGTTCAGACGAGGTTTGGGCCATTGCAACCACTAAATTAAAAGAAGTCCTGGAGTCAAGAGGTCTAGCCTATGAAATCAAGGAAGGGGAAGCTGCCTTTTATGGTCCAAAAATAGATGTGGATGTCAGGGATGCAATAGGGAGATACTGGCAATTGAGTACTATTCAGCTGGACTTCTTTATGCCGGATGAGAACCATTTTGACCTTAAATACGTTGATGAAAACAATCAGTATCATCATCCTGTAATGATACATAGAGCCATATACGGTACCTTAGACAGATTTATGGGAATTATAATTGAACACTTTGCAGGAGCCTTCCCACTTTGGCTTTCACCAGTTCAGGTTAGAATATTAACGGTAGGTGAAAATGCTGTACATTATGCAAACCAGGTTTTTGGCAAACTTAAGGGCGAGGGCATAAGGGTTGATCTGGATACATCAACCAATACCATTAGCAAGAAGATAAGAAATGCACATGATGAAAAGATTCCTTATGTGCTAATACTGGGGGAAAAGGAAGTATCGCAGAACAAGGTATCTGTTAGGGATAGAAAAATGAGACAGAAGAACTTGGTAAACATTGAAGAATTCATAGGCAAAGTTAAGGAGGAAATTTCTACAAGAGCCCTGGAAATTAGTTTTTGCGAAACAAAATAATTTATTATTCTTAATTTATCCAGATGCATGGCAAAATTTACGTGCTATGTTTGCAGTAAGCCTGTAATTACAGGTCAGAAGTTCACATTTACAAAAAATGGTGCAGTGCATTATTACTGTTTTATATCAGAGAAATCAAAAACAGTTGTGGAACAAAATGCTGAAAAACTTTCTGTACTATCGCAACTATTGGAAAGTGAACTTCAGCATCTAATTAATATATTAAACATCAAAGATATGCCAGGAGAACTAAAGGAATTAATCGACAAAAAATACAAGGATATTGAGAAGGCCGTGGTAGAGACAACTAATGCCATAAATTCCTTATAATCATATATTTTTTACCTTAATTTTCCATTTTATCCTATCCTTGATTTCATCGTTTAATTGAGTCAAACCATGCTTGACATAAAGATGCTCAGCAATTTTATATATTAAATCATCCACATAGTTACTTTTTGCCTGAAAATCACAATCGTTTCCAAGATCCCTGCATTCAATGGTAAGCTTCACCATTAGATAGAATACTTTTTACTGCTATTTACATATTTCTAAAAATGCCAGAATTAAGAGCAATTTCCCGAGCGGCAATACTGGCTCTCATCATCAGGTTCTTCCTCTCTTTCCACGAGTATAATGAATTTTCCTATTTTCTTTTCATATTTCATTTTAAAAGTTTATAACAACTGAAAATTTAAATGTAATTACATCTTAAAATCTAAAAAATAGAAATTTAAATTATGTTGTTATCATTATTCTCTAATGCCAGTCAAGGAAGACGCATTCAATATTTTTAAATTTGAAGGAAGCCCATATGAAATTGGTCTAGAGCACGGTGAAAAATTGGGAGATGAAATATTAAGAGCTTTGAATAGATTTAAATTTGCTCTGGAAGATGATTACGGAAAAAAATGGGAATGGTTTAGGGAATTCTCAATTAAAAACTTTTACGATAAATTCCATGAGGACATAGTAGAGGAGATTTTAGGGATTATTCATGGAGCCAGAAAGAAGGGTTTCGATATCCACATTGAGGATATTATCACGTTAAATACAATTGCGGAGATAGATAGCTATTTTTCTTGGATTAAAAGCATCCCATCTGATAGCAGATGTACATCCTTTATTGCTAATGGGAAGTATACATCAAATGGTGACTACATTTTAGCGCACACAACATGGTGGCGGTATTACACGGCAAACAGTTTCAAATTCCTCTTCATTTATGATCCAGACAGGGGATATCCATTCGCTATGCAGAGTGCACCAGGTCTTTTGTTTAGCTTTACGGATTTCTATTATAATTCAAAAGGTATCGCAATATCAGAAACCACCATTGATGGAATAAAAACATTTAACATGGATGGTGAACCACTGTTCCAAAGGCTAAGGAATGCGATTCAATATTCGAGCGATATGGAGGGTGTTATATATAATTTAACGCACAACAACAATGGAGCATATGCTAACGATTATCTAATCGGAAGCAGAGATGGAATAGGATTGCTTGAGCTGGGAACATTTAATTACGGTATAATTAAGAAAAGGGAAGGATTTATAGTTTCCAGTAATAGATTCCAGTTTGAGAATCTTAAAGAAGAGGTTAAAATCGAATATGATTCGTATGATGATTCAGACACTAGCAGGTACATTAGGATGGAGCAATTTATCAAAAATAATAAACTTGACATCGAGACCGCTAAGAGATTATTGGCAGATCATTATGATATCTCATTAAAGAAAGAGTTTCCGGGTAAAAACTCCATATGTGGGCACAGGGAGGAGGAACCGCGTCT